>ERZ773138.610-NODE-610-length-41540-cov-160.166349_pt1 | contig 41540 bp, 32 predicted proteins | sample MGYA00511114_ERZ773138 | MGnify/ENA primary metagenome ERZ773138 (study PRJEB29015, sample SAMEA2737805) | human gut metagenome | biome: human gut; feature: human-associated habitat; material: faeces | place: China | collected 2012 ...
GGCGGCCCTTATAGGGCCTGTGCAAACCACTAGTTTACTAGTGGTTATGATTTTGGGCTTGCTTTACTTTATTCGCCTGCGTTATATTTGCCTGCCATAACGAGGTCAAGCACGGAAGCGTCGGAGAGATCGACAACACCGTCTCCGTTAAGATCCGCCGCAGCAAGCTGATCGTCGGTAAGAGTTTCAATGCCGAGCGAATGATATACGATAAGGTTGTAATCCGTACTGTCAACCTTGCCGTCGTCGTTCACATCGCCGAACAAACGTATTTTAACCTGTACGTTAAATTCACTCTTATCACTGACAAGACCCGAGCCGCTGACAGCGCGGAATTTGTAATTATATGCTCCGCTGCCGTTTGTGGTGAGAGTGTTGCCCTCAATATTTGTCCACTCGCCTCCGTTAAGCGAATACTGATATTTAACGCCAGACGAAGCCGAAGAGCTGAGAGTAAATGTCACATCCTGCCTTACAAGCGAACCGGAAGCCACATTTTCTTCACCGCAAGCCGCCGTTACTGTAACGTCCGTCGGAACGCTCTTATCAATCATAACGACAACACCGTCCGACACCTCGCTCTCAACGCCCGCTTTATTAACAGCCTTAAATGTATAAGTCTTATTGCAGTTTTCGGCAATATTGAGAACGCTGCCGTTCATCTCCTTAAATCCCGTTCCGTCGTCATAGTAATATGTAACGCCGGTATTGCTTGTGGCCGAGAGAACTATTGTAACGTCGCCGCTTGTCCACTCGCCTGTTTTACCGTAAGAAGATACGGTAAGCACGGGCTTATCGCCGTCGATATTTGTAACCGTAAATATCTTTGTTGCAACTCTGCCGTTTTTGCCTACTACGGTAAATACGTATGTACCGTTCTGTGACACGGTGTAAGAGTCTTCATTGGTTATATCCTGACCGTTGCAGGTAACCTCGCGAAGTCCCGACTCGCCTACCTCGGTGCTTATGTTTATCTTATAAGGATTCGGAGTAACATCGGTAACCTCGGGAGTAAGAGTTATTTCGGGAACCTTTGCATCTATCATTACGTGATAGCTGTCAGAGGGATAACTCTCGGTGCCGGCATTGTTAACGGCTTTAAATCTGTAAACGGCGTTGGTTGTATCGGTTATCTCAATGCTCGCGCCGCTGTCGATAAGAGTCCAGCCGTTTCCGTTGTCATAATAATAGTTAATACCGGAAAGAGAAGCTTCCTCGGTAGAGAAGTTGAATGTAACGCCTTCACCCGTCCATCTGCCGAAGGTACCCTCGAACGAAACACGGATAACAGGCACCTGACGGTCTATCTTAACCGTAAACGCAGTGACGTTGCTCTCAAGAGCCGCATAGCTCTCGGCCTTAAATTCGTATTTATGCTCTCCTGTTTCGGTTGCGGTAAAGGTATTGCCCGAAAGCTCCTGCCAATCACCGCCGTCAACACGGTAATAATATTTATAAATTCCCGAATAAGCCTCGGAGGAAAGAGTTATATTTACATCTGTTGCGCTCCAAGCACCCTCTTGATATTCCTTATCACCGCCGTATACAGCGGAAACGGTAACATCGGTGGGAGCCGTACCGTCTATAACCACGCCGTCCGAACGGAGTATCGCGGAAACATTGCCTGCCTTATCGGTAACTCTTGCCTCTACAAAGCCCTTGAAATCGGGGTCTTTAGCCGGTTTGTTTTCGCTGTCATAGACGCTCCAGTCGGAGCCGGTCGGCTGACCGTTTTCATCTACAAAGCGATATTCAATTTTGTCTATTCCCGATACGCCCTCATCCGACGCATCAACGGTAATTTCAACAGTCTTGTTAAAGAATCTGCATAAAGTGTCCGCCTTGCTGAAGAAGCTTCCGGAAACCTCTCTTGCTACACCGCCTATGCCTTTATGTAAAACGGTTATGCTGTTTACGGTGGGAGCAATTTTATCGATATTGTTTATAACGATGCTTTCTTCTGCCGTAAGGCCGTTACCCGCAGTTACAACTACGGTGTAGGTTCCGTTCTCAGCAACGGTAAACGAATCATGAGAAGCGGTTATATCCTCACCGTTTAATGTAACGGAGGCTATTCCCGAAGCACCTACGTTAAGACTTCCTATTGTAACATCATAGCTCTTATTTGTAAGCTCGGTTACGGCGGGAGTAAGAGTGAACGAAGGCTCTATATCATCACGCATAACGGTGTAGCCCTCGGTGTAATCGCTCTCAATGCCCTTGGAATTTACAGCTTTAAAATAATATGTATCGCTGCTGTTCACATTTACGGTAAGCGTGTTGCCTTCCAATGGTGCTTCTACGCCTGCGGAATCGGTTTTAAAGTAATACTTAACTCCGTCAAGCTCGTGAGACGATGAAAGAGTAAAGGTTACGTCCTTGCTTGTCCATCCGCCGTTATAATCGCCTTTATCAACGCTGACAACGGGTTTACCGTATACAATTACGGGGAATGTAGCCGAAGCACTGCGCCCCGCATGTGTGTATGTAACGGTTATATTCTGCTCTACGTCGTAAAGCTCCGGGTCAAATGACGATGTGTCAACCGTGTAATCGGTGACGTATTCGGACTCGGCGTTGCTGTAATTTGCCTTAACCTTAAGGCCCGAAAGATCAAGGGTCTTATCGCCCTCGAGATAATCCTTTTTAGGATTTTCAAGCTCAATTGATGTTACCGCCTTAGAGTGAACGGTTATCGGGAATATTGCGTGATATGTTTTGCCGGCTCTTACTACGTTAACTATAATATACTGCACCGAATCAAGTATCGAAGTGTTGACGGAGCTTACCGTATAATCCGTTACCGGAACGGAAAGCTGATCGTCGGTATAGGCGTTTGCCGCCTCTTCGCCGTAATATTCGGCAATATCCGCACGATTATATGTAAGCTTAACCTCCATACCGGTGAGGTCGAGCTCTGTACTACCCTCTACATAATCGGTCTTAGTGGGCGCGGTAAACGCAATGCTTATCGGCTCAACCTCAACTACCGTTATATCCTTTTGAGTTTCTACGTATGAGCCGTCAACCTTTGTAACACCGTTCCTGCCGAATGCGTGAAGTGTTGTATCGCCTGCCGAAATACCCGTGACAACACCGTTTGAATCGACTGAAGCATATGCATTCTTCTGATTTACATCGCCGATATTCCAGTCGGAGGTCCAGGGAGCCGAGCCGTCGTCCTTAGTGAGACCCCAGCGCTGCTTATCGACCGAAATTCTCTCGGGAGAGAATTTAGCGGTGTAGGTAACCGGAAAATCCTTGATTACATAATCGTTTCCCTTTATGGTAACTCCCGTGAGGTGTCTTATTGAGTTACCGCGTACCGTTACCTCTACGGATTTAGACACGCTTCCGATGGTTGCGGTTATTTTGACCTTTTTAGTGTTCCAAATGGCCGTTCCGCCGGAATCAAGACCTTTTACAAGGCCGTTTGCATCAACAGTGGCTATTGACGGGTCGGAAGAAGTCCATACGACAGTTCCGAGAAGTGCTTGGTCGTAATCGGACGGTGCTATATTCGCGATTGCAAGCTGCGTGGTCTTGCTCTCGTTAACCGTTGTGCTGCCGCTGATGCTGAAGTCTGTTATCGCCTTGCCCGCCGTTACGGTAAGAGAGTCCTCAACGGTTTTATCGTTAAGAGTTGCTCTTACGTGTATTTCGCTAATACCGCTCGATTTCGGAGTGAATACACCGTCGGACGAAAGCGTAGCAAGCTTTGTCTCGGCGGGTGCTTCGGCGGTTGCCCATATTATTTCTTTTGTATCGGGATTTGTAAGTCCCCACTCTCGTTTTACCGACGAATTTGTGTTAAGTCTTGACGGTAACACATTTGCCTTATAGGTAGTCGGCGTATCATTTGGAACGGCACTATTACCCTCAATTTCAACAGAGGAGATACTGCCGACCACACCGGCTCTTGACACCTTTATTGTAACATTTTTGGAAACGCCGCCCGCCGTTGCGGTAAGGGTTGTGGATTTACTGTATTCAACGAGTCCGTCGCCGCCGTCAAGGCCGGTGACCGTACCGGAGGCATCAACCACGGCAATCGATTTATCGGCGATTTCCCAAGTAAGGTCGCCGGTATATGCTCCTGCGGGAACAACATTTGTAATTGCCAGCTGCGTTGTGGAGCCTTCACTTACGGATACGGATGAATCTGTTACGGTTTTTGTGCCGCTTATAATATCAAAGGATTCAACGGGGAGATCCTTCTGTTCAACTACATTAAAGGTTATGGTATCGACAAAAGCTACATTGCTCGCGTCGTATGCCCTAACCGTTACCGAGCCTGCTGCAGTAAATGTGACAAGTCCCGTATCGGAAATCGTTGCACGCTTGCCGGAGCTTGTATCAAATACGTTGCCGCCCATCTCCCATTTTACAGAGTGCTTAAGCCTTACAGGTGTTACCGCCGCGTAAAGCTGAACCGTTTTGCCCACGGCAACGGTAAGAGGAACGCTCTTTTTATTGGTTATATGAGTTCCGGTCGGAAAGATGTTCGCAACAACACTCTTTTGAACCTTTATTTTAATTTTGTCACTTGCAAGCTTTGCTCCGCTTGCGTCATATATAGTAGCCGTTATTTCGACATTCATATTGGCAAGAGCAGACGCAAGGCTGTCCGCAAGAGTATCACCGGCAATGCCTCTGACAATAGAAACTATCAGGTCATCGTTCATACTGTCAAGATTAACGCCCGACTTTTCAAGCTGTTTCATAATCTCGTCAGCCATTTTATCGCCTACGAGAGGAAGCACGCGCACGTTTTCATCAAGCCAAAGCTGAATTATAGCCGTCTTTGACGAATCATATGCCGTAACCTTGCCGTTATCGTCTACGTCGGCAAGAAGCGGTAGGTTACTCTCCCACTTTACCGTAGTACCCTCAGGCAATTCGCCTGTCGTGGTATACTTTAGTTGAAGCGTTTTATACTCGGTCAACTGCTGTATTTCGGTAATGTCATTACCGTTTTCATCCGTAATGTTAAGCGAGACTCCTGCCGCGTAGCTCACAAGAGCAGACGGAACCAAAGTCAACAGCATAAGGACAGACAGCAAAACGCTCAAAATCCTGGTTGATGTTTTTTGCATACAGATCTTCCTTTCTCTGAAAAACCGTTTTTACATACAAATAATAACAAATTCTACATATTTTTTCAATGCACACATTATTACAAATAGTATTATAAGCCGGTCTGTGTTTTAGTGATTATACAATACGAACAAACAAAAAAGCGCGGAATTACACACTCCGCGCTTTAATAACATATTGATATACCGCCTTACCGCACTGATAAAGCGTTTATTCCTCAAGCTTTTTCTGAGACTGCATTTTGAGATACGCATTTATGAAACCGTCAATATCGCCGTCCATAACCGCATTGATGTTACCCATTTCGTAGCCCGTGCGGTTATCCTTGACAAGTGTGTACGGCATAAATACATACGAACGTATCTGATTGCCCCAGCCTATCTCTTTTTGGTCGCCCTTAATATCCGAAATTTTGTCAAGATGCTCGCGCTCCTTGATTTCAAGAAGCTTGGATTTTAACATTCTCATGGCAACCTCTCGGTTCTGATGCTGACTTCTCTCAACCTGGCATGCTACAACAATTCCCGTCGGGATATGAGTAAGTCTTACGGCAGATGAGGTTTTGTTTACCTTTTGACCGCCTGCACCGCTTGAACGGTAAACATCCATTTTAATGTCCTCCGGAGCTATTTCAACCTCGACCGTATCATCGATTTCGGGCATTACCTCAACCGAAGCAAAAGAGGTATGGCGTCTGCCTGCCGCATCAAACGGGGAAACTCTTACAAGGCGGTGTATGCCCGTCTCACTTTTCATAAAGCCGTAGGCATTTTCGCCCTCTATGAGGATACTTGCCGATTTGAGACCTGCCTCGTCGCCGTCAAGGAAATCAAGCGTAGTGACCTTAAAGCCGTGACGCTCGCCCCATCGGCAATACATTCTGAAAAGCATCTGCGCCCAATCCTGCGCCTCCGTTCCGCCTGCGCCGGCGTGGAAGGTAAGAATTGCATTTTTGGCATCATATTCACCGCTCAAAAGAGTTGTAAGGGTCATGGTGTCAAGATCACTTTCAAACTTTTCTACGCTCTCGGTGCACTCATCGAGCATACCCTCGTCCTCTTCTTCATTTGAAAGTTCAATCATAACAAGCGCATCGTCATAATCCTGCCTGAGCTTTTCATAAGCCGCCACTTTGCTCTTGAGGTTGCTTGTGCGCTGAACGACCTTTTGAGAATTTGCTATATCATCCCAAAAGCCGTCAACAGTCTGCTCTTTTTCAAGCTGCGCTATCTCTTCTTTCATCTTATCAAGACCCAGAGCCTCGGAGAGGTCATCAAGAGTCTTTTCGTGATTTATAAGTCGCAGTCTCAATTCTTCGTATTGAAGCATAAATATAATTCCTTTACTTATAATTTTTATATATTTACAAAGCTTAGTGCCTCGCCGACTATTTAATATCGGCTATGTCATAAGGCGTTTTTTGATACACAAAGTAGTTAAGCCAATTTTGGAAAAGCAGGCTTGCCGCACCGCGCCAGGTGTCTACGGGCGTTTTTTTGATGTCGTTATCGGGGAAGTAATTGTGCGGCATCTTTATGTCAAGACCCTTTTTTAAATCGCGGAAGTACTCGCGAGCCAAGGTGTCGCTGTCATATTCACAATGACCCGAACAGTAAAAATTGCGACACGCCATATCCGACACGAGATGGACTCCGGCTTCCTCGGAATAAGACAAAATCTGAAGATCCTTTACTCTTATTATATCCTCTTTTCTGTTTTCCGTGTGACGTGAATGCGGAACATAAAAGACATCAGAAAATCCGCGCAAAAGCGGATGATACAAATCAAGCGGTTGATGGCGAAATACGCCGAAAACCTTCTCGGGAAGCAGATGCTTCGGAATACCGTAATTATAGTAAAGCGCAGCCTGCGCTCCCCAGCATATATTAAATGTGGAATACACATTTGTTTTTGCCCAATCAAATATTTTGCAGAGCTCGTCCCAATAATCGACCTCTTCAAAATCCATCATTTCAACCGGTGCTCCGGTAACTATCATACCGTCGAATTTTTCGTCCTTGACATCGTCATAGGTTTTGTAGAATTTGAGCATATGCTCCCTTGACACATTTTTTGAAATATGGCTTTTTACCTGCAGCAAATCTATTTCAAGTTGAAGCGGAGAATTACTGAGAAGCCTTAAAAGCTGAGTTTCGGTCTCGATTTTTGTAGGCATTAAATTCAGTATTATAATTTTAAGCGGACGAATATCCTGCTTGACGGCTCTGTCCTCCGTCATAACAAATATATTTTCAAGCTCCAGACTATGATGCGCCGGAAGCTGATTATCTATTTTTATGGGCATACAGCCACCTCTTTCAAGAAGACGAACCTCGGTCTTTTACCCGTTTAAGTTCTGACAAAGTATTATAACATAACACATCACCGTTTGCAATGCCGATACACATAAAAATACCCCGACCGCAGTCGGGGTATTTTAAACTTATTTATTACCGTTTATATCAGCAAACGGGTTTTGTGTTTTCCTCTTCCTCGTCATCCTTACGTTTTTTACGAAGAATTATGAAGAATATAAGTGACAATCCACAAAGGAAAACAGCAGCTGCGGCGAGCGGATTTTCACGGATAAGTTCACCGGTTTTGGATATTACCGGGTTATTCGTTATCGGGTTGCCGCTGTCGCTCGGTTTGGTTACCGGAACTTCGTTTGTCGGCTCCTCTACGGGTGTGCCGGGAACAATATTAATAGTACCGTCGTCGTTAACGACAAAGTCGAGCCATAAGGTATTGGTGCCCTTCGGAACAACTGCAATCTGCGAGCCGTCATCAAGTTTAATAACGGTTGTTTCTGTTGCCGTATCACTTACGCTTACCGAGAAAGTAGTCTTGCCGGCTACTTCACCGTTTTCGTCGGTGATTGTTACAACATGGAAACCGTCTTTAATAACGTCAACGCTGTATGCACCGTCTTTTCCTGCCTCAGCCTTGATTTCGCCGAGGTCAATGTCGAGCTTAGCGCCCGGGAAAAGGTTTTTACCGCGATACACATTACCATTCATACCCATACGAACACAAGGATCTTCGTGATCTCCGCCGGGATTTGTAGTGCCCGAGGGATTAGTGGTGCCCGAAGGATTGGTAGTACCTGAGGGATTGGTGGTGCCTGAAGGATTTGTTGTGCCAGAGGGATCTGTCGGAGCTGTCGGCTCTGTGGGTCTTGTCGGATCCGTCGGAGCTGTCGGCTCTGTGGGTCTTGTAGGCTCGGTAGGTTCTGTGGGATTTGTAGTCGGCTCTGTGGGTCCGAAGCATTTTTTAAATGTGAACACAATGTTCATATCGGTGGTAACCGAATCAAATCTCAACATACCGTACTGCAATTTATCGGTATAATCTTTACCGTTTACCGTGACACGCTCAAGGTGGCTGTCAAGCTTTGCAACAGCTCCGAGAGAAAGCGAATCAAAACGGTCAACGGCGAACTTAGCACCGCTTGCAATAAGGTTGCCGTCTTTAAGGACATAACCTCCGTCGTTATACGTTACGGTAATTTCATGGGTATTCGGGACTACAGTTTTAAGCTGTGTTTTACCGATTTCACCTGCCTCGGCGAAAACGCAAAGCTGCATGGTGAATATAAGCAAAACAGACAACAGCACACTGCAAGCCTTTTTCATGAAACCACCTCCTTAAAAATTTTAAAAATCAAAATCTGGCAATAATTATGCAGCAACGTACTCTACGGTGTAAGTCATATGGCCGACATACTCAGCTATGGGAGCGTTGAAGTCAGCGATTGTAACGGTTGTCGAAGACTTAACAGCGTTATTAAGCTCGGTATATTCAGCAACTTCTCCGCCTGCTACGGTGAAGGTAAGGAACTTATCGGTAGCAGCGTTTGTCATTTTTCCTGCATCGTTAGCAGCAGCCGAAACCTTGAGCTTAGCGCCGAGCTTAAGCTGAGAATCAACGGTGTAAGAAGCGTCCTGAGCTGCGGTGTCATTCCAAGCAACTGTGATCTCAGCAGGAATGGTAACGGTGTAGTTTTCGGGATCGTTGTTATCCTTATCGGTTGTCTTTGTCTTAACCTGAACATCGGCAGTCTTGGGGTCTGATTTCTCGGTTATTGTAGCTGCGAATGATGGAACTGCAATAGCGGCTATCATCATAACAGCAAGAAGAATTGATACTATCTTTTTCATAATTATAACTCCTTGATGTACTTAATGTTTAATGTTGAATAAATTATTTGTCAACAACTGCTGCTGTGAAGGTAACGGTAGCATCGCTGTAATCGGTGATGGTAGCGTTCCAAGCTGCTGCTGCAACGTCAACATTAATGTTGTAAGTATTGTTAACTACCTCGGCAGCAGTCTTAACGGAAGTGTCGCCGCTGAAGGCGTAAGGAATGGTATAGCCGTTATCGGTAGCGGGCTTCATTTTGCCAGCCTCCGAAGCAACCGAAACGGAAAGACATTTGCCGGTCTTGAGAGTTGACGTAACATTGTAGGTGAAGGCTGTGGTTTCAGCGCCCCATTTAACGCTCATTTCAGCAGGATATGTTACTGTGAAATAACCGTCTGCGGGAACGTTTGTTGTATCGGTCTTAACGGTTGCGACACCCTTGCCGTCCGCTGTATCCTTATTGATTTCAGCTGCAAAGGACGGAACTGAAACTGCCGCAAGCATAGCCGCCGCAAGAACTAATGAAAGTAACTTTTTCATAATGTAACTCCTTTTAGGATTAAAAAATTAAGCTATCGCTTCAACAGAAGCTGTAAATGTAAGAGTATCTTCATACTCATCAATGGAAACGGATCCCCAGTTTTCCTTAGTAATATTGACATTTACCGAATATGCGCTGTTGGTAACTGTCTCGTGACCGGTTGTTATGTTGGTATCACCGGTTATAGTGTAAGGAAGAAGTCTGCCGCCGCCTGTATGGAGATTTGCGTTGTCCTGAGCTACAGTAACACGGAGGTTATTGCCGCTCACAAGCGTACTCGATACAGTGTAACCGATTTCGGTACTTTCGGTGCCCCAATAAATGGTGGTTTCGGCGGGATAAGAAACGGTAAAGGTACCGCTTATTCCGCTTCGGTCGGTAACTACCGAGGAGTTACCGACGCCACCGGAAGTAGACTGATCTATTGTCGCAGTTGCAGCAAAAGCGGGAACCGATATAGCCAAGAGCATCGCAGCTGCAATGACTATTGAAAGAATTTTTTTCATAATTGGTTCTCCTTGTATTTTGGAAGGGTTTCCGACTCTTAGATTGTAGCGGGAGCTATCGAAACCGTAAGTGTAAGATTGCCCTCGTACTCATCTACCGGAACCTTTGCCCAATCAGCTGAGGCAATGTTTACTGCAGCGTTAACAGCTTCATCTGCAACAACTGCAGAGGCTGAAGTATAAGCTGTGGTGCCTGCTACGCTGAAAGGAAGAGTAGCGGTATTGCCTGATGCGATAGCCTTGAGGTCGGTTGTGCCGTCTTCCTTTGCTACCGTAACATTAAGACGGTCGTTTGATTTGAGCTGGCACTTTACGTTGTATGTAAAGTCTGTGCTTTCTTTGCCCCAGTAAATAGTGGTTTCTGCCGGGAAGGTTACCGTGTAAGAAGTAGCCTCGGGACCGTCGGGACCGGTTTTTGTAGAAGTAATAACCCTAGCCGTATCGGAGGTATGGTCGCTTGTAAGCGTCTTGTCGGCTGCAAATGACGGAACGGAAACCGCTGCGAGCATTGCCGCCGCAAGAACTATTGAAAGTAATTTTTTCATTGTGGTTATCTCCTTTCAAAATCAAAGGCTTACGGTGAAGGTAAGAGTATCGCTGTACTCGCCGACGATAGCGTTGTTCCAATCGTCTGCGGCAACCTTAACCTTGAGGGTAAGTGCCTTTGCGGGATTGATAACGGGGCCGTCAGCTATAAATTCGAGGTTAGAATCAGCCGAGAAATCGTAAGCCAATGTCTCGTTTGCATCCTCGGTAAGCTTCATAAGTCTTGAGCCCTCAACGCCGATTTTAAGCTTCTGACCGTATTTAAGGTGAGACTCAACAGAAAATCCGTCAAGAGCTGTTTCCTCTGCGCCCCAGTAAATTGTGGTATCGGCCGGAATTGTAACGGTGTATTTAGCAGCGTTGTCATCGGGAGCGTCGGGGCCTGTTTTTGTGGAGGTCTTAACAATAGCTGTACCGGTATTGTCAGTCTCCTTGGTTATGGGGTTAGCTGCGAAAGCGGGAACCGAAGCTGCTGCAAGCATAACCGCTGCAAGTGCGATTGAAATAAGCTTTTTCATTATAGTAGTCTCCTTTCAATAATTAAACCTCAGCGGTAAAGGTAAGGGTGTCGCTGTAACCATCAACAACAGCTCTGTTCCAGTCCTCGCTGCTTATTGTAACCTTGAGATTTTTTTCAACGGCCGGAGTTTCCTTGTTGCCGTAAACTACGGGGCTGTCTGCCGTGAAAGCGGTGTCACCCGAAAGAGTATAGGGAAGAGTGTAAACCTCGCCTGCTGCGGCATCGGTCTTCATAGAGCCTGTGCCTGCTACGGTAACCTTGAGAGCCTGGCCTCTCTTGAGGTGAGACTCAACAGAGTAAACAAGATCTGTCTCCTCGGTGCCCCAGTAAATTTCTGTATCTGCCGGAATAGAAACTGTGTATCTGACAGCAACATCCTCAGGCGAATCGGGGCCTGTTTTTGTGGATGTCTTAATTATGGTTGTGCCGGTCTGCTCTGTTTCCTTGGTTATGGGATTAGCTGCAAAAGCGGGAACCGAAACAGCTGCGAGCATAGCCGCTGCGAGTGCGATAGAAATAAGCTTTTTCATAATTTATCTCCTTATGTTTATTACGCGTTAGTATATTCTGCCGTAAAGGTAAGAACATCTGTATGCTCACCCGAAGCGGCTTTTTGCCATTCAGCCTCTGCGATGTTCACGGAGAGGTCATAAGACTTCATATAATCGCCCGGTAAAAACGCCATTTGCTCTGCGCCTGTAAGCGTGTAGGCGATAGTCTTTGAGCTGTCCAAAGTGTTGACAAGCTTTGAGCCGTTGAGCGACGAAACAGCCACCTTAACGGTCTTGCCGGGAGACAGCCACATTTTAGTTGCCGTAACCTTACCTATTGCGTAAGAAGTAGCTTCCCACGGTATTTCGGTATCGGCAGGAATTGTAAGCTCATACTCATCCTGTTTGCCCTCGCCGGTAAAAATCTTTACGGAGCCTACGGGGTTCTCTTTGTTCAGCGTAGCCGGAGCCGCGAAAGACGGAACAGTCACGAGCGACAATAAAAGCACTGAGAGCAAAACTGATAATGTTTTCTTCATAGAACCACCTCCTTATGGTCTTGATAAAGCATTTAATTTGTTAATTAACCTTTAGTGTAATCTACGGTATAAGTAAGAGTAGTCGAATACTCGGCTATCGGAGCGTCCGTCCAACCGGAAATTGTCAATGACGGTTTTTGAGCGGGAAGCGCTCCCTCATTTGTACCTGTAAATTCTGTGGAAGTAAAGTTCTGTGAAGTATACGGAAGAGCGTATGTCGATGTTGCTGCATTGGTAAGAGTGTCATTTGCGACAGAAGCGCTGCGTGCTACGGAAACACCAATCTTGCTGCCCGTATCAAGCGAAGACGTAACCTTATAGGAAACATCAACGGCTTCCGTCTCGCCCCAAGGAACATCTATTTCCGCAGGAATTGTAACCTCAAAGAAGTCGTCTGCGGCAAAATGAATATTGATAGTTTTTCTGACAGGCTCGTTTGTTGTCTTGTCAACAGCAACCTCACCGGTAGCATTATCGATAAGCTCTATTGTAATAACATCTTCACTCGTTACGGTAACGCCCGTGACGGTAAACGTAAAGTTTATTGCCTTGGGAGCTGCCGCCGAAGCGGTGTTATTTGCGACATCCGCGGTTTCGGGAGAAGTGTTAAGAGCTTTTGCCGTTACGGTCTTTTCAATCGCACCCGTCATTGCAACGTTGTAATCGTGGGTGGTGCCCGTAGTGTCCTTAAGGCCTCCGTTTTTAGAGGTTACACGAAGTGTGTAGCTTCCGTCCGGATAGTTAACGGCATTTGAAAGAGTAAAGACTGCGGTTCCCGTTGTTGCATCCTTATTGAGAGCGACGCTGTCTTTGTCTACCTCCGAAGCAAAGTTCGGGAAAATACGGAGGGTATCTATAATACCGTGGAGAGCTTCGCCGTCCGAGGAATTAACGGTGTTACCGTCGTTAACCTCTTGAACCTGCCTTATATAGCCCTTAAACGAATTGTACTCTTCAACCGCTTCCGTTATTGCGGTGAGGTCCTGAATACCGCTATTGTCCATTTGACCCTTAACGGTATTGTAAAGAGCCGTGTACTTTTCTTCAAGTCTAACAACGCCGCCCTTAACCGTCTTACCGGTGATGTCGTCGGTGTAAGTTTTGATATTGGCAAGCACCTTGTTAACCGCCTCGGCCGCCTTAGCATAATTCTTATACTGAGGAGCACTTGCAAATTTGTCGGCCTTATCAGTTAAGATATACTTAGCGTAATAATCAAGGTCGTTATACTTTTCGAGGTAGTTTTCAAGCGCCGCGGTCTGACCGGTAGGCATAAGCTTGCAGTCGGTCGTAAGGTCGGTCGCTTTACCGGTCTCGCCGTACATTGAAGCAACAAGAGTGTTAAGGTCTTTAATACCGGTTATAGCGGTACCGGAGTCACTCGTGTAGCCGTCACGGTAATTTTCGAGAAGTCTCAAACGTTTTGCAACCTTATAAAGGTTTTCCATTTTTGTGACGTTCTCCGCACCGAGCGCCGCAATCGCCTCGTCGGTATAGCGCTCATAAGACTGCTCATACCAATTGATTATGTTCTGTACGTCAGCCGCGGTGAGAGAATATGCGCCGTAATTTATAAGCGGCTTCTCTGTTCCGCTCGCATCGGTGCCGATAACAAAACCGGGATAAGGTAAGGCGTTGCTGTCTGTTACGGAACCGCCGGTTGCTGCAGCCGGCATAGCCTCAATCAAAGGTTTCAAATCGGCAACTGCAATTTGCGGCTGATCGAGCAAAGTGATGCCGTCGTCGATGCTCTTGTACTTTTGAAGCACGCTGTATGCTCTTGCAACGGAAGGTATTGACTTTTGATAATCCGAAAGCTGTGCATAAAGAGCAAGTGCCGTGTTTATCTTTTCGGTACGAGTGTTCGCTTTATAAATATCAACATCCGCTACCGCGTTTTCAAACTGCATTGAAGTAAGAGACTTAACCTGTGCATAATCGTCGAACGAGACGTCGCCGGTTCTGTTTTGTACGCCTGCGCCGTATGCCGAGGTACCCTGTCTGTATGTAAAGCCGACAGAGCCTATTGTAAAGCTCTTACCGTTCATTTCGGCTGCGCTCTTTCCGTTTACGGACGAATCGTCGTAATTTGACAAGGGCGCTATACCTATGGTAACACGGAAAATGTTGTTAAGGGACTCGGCTTTTTCATCTATACGATAGTTAGAGGTTGCCGAAATACCCTGAACGCCTCTCGAGAACTGGAAGAGCGGAACCATAACATAACCCTTGTAGTGAGAAAGGGTCAGGTAATCGCCGTCTCCCGTATCTATGCCGTACTCCGAGGTGTAAGCGTAAATTCTTCTCTTGCTTTCATCCTTGGGAGTACATTTAGCCCATTCACCCGTCTTGGGGTTAATGAGATAGAAGTAAGAAGCCGCGTTGTTGCTGCCGAAGTCGAGAGTGTAGTCCTCAGCGGCACCGTCATAGTATGAGCTGATATTAAACGCCATTGAGAATGTGTCAAGCTGAGAGAAGTCTGCGTAGAATACAAGTGCCAGACGGTCGGTTTCGCCTATGTCGTTTTTGGTATATGACTTAGCAAAATCGCCGAGACTCTCAGACGACATATTGTTGGCTCTCAGCGCGGAGTAATCGCCGCTACTGCTCGGTTCTTCGTCAACAAGTCCCTTTGTAATGCTTATGCAGTTATACCAGCCTTTTCTGTCTTCGGCATACTGGTTATTTATGGTAACCGTTGCGGCGTTTTTGCCCTCAAGGCCGTTTGATGTAATGATTGCCGAAGTACCGTTTTGGCGATAATCTGTAATACCGTTTCTCTGCGGGTCATTACCGAGAGCGCCGGTCGGTATAAGTGTAGGCGTTGCAGTATCTTCACGATGCGCCGAAAGTGAGGCAAAGGGAACCTGATATGTCAAATATCCCTTAGAATAGTAGTAATCCTGCCCTACCTTGCCGGCATATTTTGAGTTTTCAAATTGCCAGCTTCTGGTGCCTTTTTCCAAGGAGCTGAAGTCGCCGAACGGTATAACCTTATTGTTTGTAAGCGCCTGGCCTATTACAACAGAGTTGTCGGCAAGCTCTTCTTCTATGAAGCTGAAGTACTTTAAGAGCTTCTCCTCTTCCGCTCTGCCGAGCATAGCGAGCTGGCTTAAGTTAAGGCGGATATAAACCTCATAAAGGCTCTTAACAACGGCTTTATCCTCATCGCTTACCGCGAGAGTATTTTCGTCAAAATCGGGAAGCTGCTCAAGCTTCGTTGAAATCATCGGAATGAAATCCTCTGCGCCCGAGTTAGCCGAGCCATAGGTTTTACCGTCTATACAAGCCTGCTTGGCGGTCTTGAACTTTTCCCAAGCCTCAGTCATACCGAGTGCTGCCGCCTTGGTATCGAGCGCAGACTCCTCAAGGAATGAAGCATCGATTATACCGGATTTTCCGGCTTCTTCGGATTTGTTATATTCCTCAATTGATTTTTTATAACCGGCTATCAAGTCCTCGATGTACTTAACGGCGCGGTAATCGTAGGAGTTCGGACTTTCAATGTACTTTTGGCAGGCATTGAAAATAGCGCGCGGAATTTCTGTTTCCTGGTCATAATATGTCTTAACAGGCGTGCCTGTGTTTGCTGCTCCGTTAAGGGTATTTTCGCTGTATTTCTGACCGTCTGTACGGTAGAACAATACATTATCAAGGAAAATCTTTTTGCCTACGCTGCCGTTGTTGGTTTCAAGGCTCGTAGAAGCCGGGTCATACGAGCAGCCCGTAAACTTAAAGCCTGCGGACATAATATCCTCGATAGCTTTAAAAGCAGTTGTACGATTAACTACCGGATCTTCACCCGTACCGATTTTGGTCTTATCGATATATGCTCTTCTGGACGATCCGACCATTGCCGTAACGTCCTTCGTTTTAACACAAGGTGCGAGCATCGTGCCGCCGTCGATATAGTATTCGCCGCTAGTCCATGATGTTTTGTTAATTCTGAAAGAATAGCGTCTAATAAGCAGAGCATCGGATATCGAAGTACCGGCAGGGTCAACAACTACCGACTGCGAAAGCTTAATTTTCTCGTTATAATACTTGTCGGCATTTGCTTTAGTTTTATCCGAGTTGTTCCACACATACATATCGGACACAGGATTTTTTACACCGAAATCCTCGTTGGAATCCGTGACAACGGAGTCGGTTTCGGAGCACATAAACTGAAGCGGTATGCGGACATATCCCTTGAAATGGTCAAGGTCAACGGTACCGTCTTTTAACATAACCTTTTTCCAACCGCCGTCGGCCTGCTGAAGATACAAATAGGGAGCTTCACCCTTGTATCCCGGCTTTGAAGCACCGATAGCCGCACCGACAGTTGAGTAAATTATATCGCCGTATCTGTTAAAAGCATTTTTGCTTTCACTGTATTCGTCGTCAAAATCCTGTACAAAATACTTTTCGTTTGAACGAAGGCGGAATGAAAGCCCCGTTACGCTGACCTCGGAGAAGTCGAGATAGTACCAAATCTCGGAAGCACCCGTCGGGTCCCAAGTCTGGCGGCTCCATGACGTATCAAAGGACTGAGGGCTGTCGGTGGTTGCGGCGGACTCGATACGCATTGCGTAGCCGTAGCTGTTGCCCGTGTCTTTAACGCCTACACCATCGGTTCTGCCTTCGAATGAAAGGTGATTACCCTCCTGCATATAGTCAAGAGAGCCTGACGTACTGCGTACATTGTTGATTTCGGCGGTTCTCTCTTCGGTTCCGGCATCCGAAAACGAACCGTGGTCATCTGCGTTACCTTTTTTATCAAAGGTAAGAATTTCACGCATGGCAAGAACGTTGTTTGTAACGGGGGCATAAGCGTCCGCATCGTATACATAAGTCGGAACATCCGAAACGTATGCGTTAACAGCCTCCGAGAACCAGCCGTCGCTGTCGTACGCCGTTATCGTAATATTGTAACGGTGATCGTCAGACAGACCCGCAGGCACCTTTGTTTTGATTTCGTCTGCCGTAATCTCAGCCGTGTACGGTGCAGTACCGGTGGGACTAACCATCTTGCGCAGCAAAACCGTGCTTGTGTGAACTTCGGTATATGTTCCGAGATCAACAAGCTCCAACATATACCCGTCAATTGTCTTTGTGCCGGTTTTGCGCTCGCTAACCTTAGCCGCGGGGAAGCTGACCGTAATTCCGCCGTCGTCATTAAGTGTTGCAGCCGCTTCCCTTTTATCTGATTCGGTAAAGGTCGGTATCGGGTCATATTCGCCCTCGCCGGCCGCGAGAACCATGGGAATCGACGTTACCAAAAGCACTACGCAAAGCAGCACAGCAGTTATGCTTTTTCCGATTTTAATCTTTGAATTTTTTTGCATAAACTGCAACTCCTTTCCTCAAAATCTGTATTTTGAATATAGTTTCTTATGAAACCACGATGGTCGTTTTTAAATCCATATTGTTAAGTTTACGCTGCTCTTTATCAAAGCTGTATGTCTTAACATGGATTGTTGCAGGATAAGTTCCTGCCGCAAGCTCACGGTTCAGCGTGAACTTTGATATTGAATAGCCAGGCGGCAAGAGATTTGAGGTATATATAACCTCGCCTGTATCTGAAAGCTCTATTTCTATAACAAAGAAGCACGGGTTTTCCTCGGGGTTTGAGAACACAAAGCTTTGCTCCTTGGTATTTGCCGCCAAGGGAAGCTCGGGAATACCGTAGACCTTTATCTGCCTGCCCCTTGTTTTTGTTTTATCGGGTACGGAAATCTCGCCCTCGCCCAATATGGCATTTTGGTCGATTACGCCTGCGGGGGGCGTTGTGGTTGTGCCATCGCCGCCTGTCGGTATAACGGCCTTTAAAAGGAATATAAGACCTATTATAAGTGCCGCTATCAAAAGCGCAAACAAAAGCCAAAGCAAGAGCCTGTCTTTAACTATCGCAATGAATTTGTCAGCCTCTGTCTCTATGTAGCCGACTACCGCGGTGTGAGGCATTTTCGTTGCGGCATACACCTTTTCGGTTTGCCCGTCGTCAGACTGCAAATCACCGATTTCGCGTTTGCCCTTCCCTATTTGACCGACAACCGTATAGCCGCCCGAGGGATAGCGCGAGTCTATTTCTTTCTTTTTGAAATAAGAAACCGAGAAGCCGGTTTTGCCGTTTTTGTAAACGCCCTCGCCATCGGCTCCGGTAAGATGCCGAAATATAAGATCTGCCAAATAAAAAACCTCCGATAAATTGATTAAAAACGCTATGTATAATAGTATACGATAAATCCGCACCGCTTCGGGTTTGCTTTAACGCTTGTTCTCATCATTTTGCGGAGCAAGCGTCTATTTACCGTTTTTAAGGCACAAATGGGTACACTATTACACCGTATATTTATACTTAAGTTTACACAAAAAATGACTTGGTGTAAAGAGTTTTTAGCTAATTTAAAAACTCATTTTAAACAGTCTTTAAACCAAATATTAACAAATTATGAACACAGTTTGACAATCTTTTGTCATTTTGAAATGAAAATATGTAAAATTTTAGATTACGAGCACACTTCGACAAAAATTACAGCCGTTTTGGGTAATCTTGTACAAATTATATACCGGAAATTCTATGTAATCAATTCACTTTTATAGAACTCTTCCGTTTTCCTCTTGATTTTATCACGTGCCGTGCGACAAAAAAACGCCATTGTAACAAAAAGCCGTTTTTAATTTCACAAACGCCCGAAAAGCACAAAAAAACGGGCTTGTAAAGCAAATTACAAGCCCTGAAATATTTATATCTATAAGATAATTTCGGATATTACGGAGTTGGAGAGTAAAAATCCGCGCCGCGTCAGAGAAATTCCGCCGCTCTCACATCTGCAAAGCCCGTATTTTTCGTATTGCTTTGCGCTTTCAAGCATTTTTTGCGGTATGCCGTGATGAAAACGGGCGTAAAAACGCTCTTGAGTAAGCCCCTCGCGAAGCCTTAAAGCTAGCATACAAAATTCCTCTTCGTCGCCGCCGTCGCCCTCAGTTAAACGCTCGTTGCCGCTTATGAAATACTCAATATCACGCGGATAATATGTGCGTTTTCCGCCTAAAAACGAATGTGCCGAAGCACCTATGCCGAGGTACTCCTCATCGTGCCAATATTTCAGATTGTGGCGGCTCTCAAAGCCGGGAACCGCAAAATTTGATATTTCATACTGCATAATACCGTGTTCTTCGAGGTATTCGCACATAAAAAGGTACATATCGGCCGTATCGTCGTCAGAGGGGAACGGCAATTTGTCTCTCATACGAAAAAACGGCGTATTCTCCTCTATTTTGAGAATGTAGCAGCTGAGATGCGGCACACCCGAAGAAATGCAGAAATCAAGCGTGCTTTTAAGGCTCTCTTTAGTTTGACCCGGCACGCCGAGCATGACATCAAGCGAAATATTATTTATTCCCGCTTTTTTTGCCCGTGAAACGACACTTTGAACCTCGCTTTTGCCGGCTCGTCTGCCTAAAATCCTGCGTTCGCCGTCATTTGCCGACTGCAAGCCTATGGAAAGCCTATTTACTTTACACTCGCTTACTTTTTCAAAGAATTCGTCACCGAGCAAAAACGGGTTGCACTCTACCGTTATTTCCGCATCATCGGTCAAAAACGTTGATTTTGCGCCGTTTATGATTTGGCAAAGATAATCCGGAGCCAAAACCGAAGGAGTTCCGCCGCCAATGTAAAGCGTATCAGCTTTACAACTAAGCTGTTTTGAATTGTTCCGAAGCTCTCGCAAAACAGCCGAAACATATCTGTTTTTTGTATCGTCATCGGCACGAAACGAGTAAAAATCGCAATACGGGCACTTTGAATTGCAAAACGGAATGTGAATATACAGTCCTATATTATTCATCGTCTAATTTAAGCACAGCCATAAACGCCTCTTGCGGAACTTCTACCGTACCGAACTTGCGCATACGCTTTTTACCCTCTTTTTGCTTTTCAAGCAGCTTCTTTTTACGCGTTATATCGCCGCCGTAGCATTTAGCGAGCACGTCCTTACGCATTGCCTTTACGGTTTCGCGCGCTATTACCTTGCCGCCTACGGCTATCTGAATTGGAATTTCAAACATCTGGCGCGGAATATTGTCCTTAAGCTTTTCGGCTATTCTGCGCGCTCTCGGATATGCCTTTTCGGAGTGAATAATAAACGAGAGGGCGTCTATCATATCGCCGTTCAAAAGAACGTCGAGCTTTACAAGACTTGACCTTTGGTAGCCGCAAAGCTCATAGTCGAACGAAGCATAGCCGCGCGTACGTGATTTTAAGACGTCAAAGAAGTCATAGATTATTTCGTTAAGCGGGAGTATATATTTTAAGTCCACCCTGTCGGCGTCAAGATACGTCATTTCTTTATATTCGCCGCGTCTGTCCTGGCAAAGGTCCATTATGGCTCCCACATAATCCTTAGGAGAAAAGATGTGCGCCTCAACCATGGGTTCCTCCGCAAAATCGATTGTTGCGGGGTCGGGGTAGTTGCACGGATTGTCTATTTCGACTACGTTTCCGTCGGTAAGATGTATTTTGTAAACAACCGAAGGTATTGTTGTTACGAGGTCGAGGTCATACTCTCTCTCGAGGCGTTCCTGTATGATTTCAAGGTGCAAAAGCCCCAAAAAGCCGCACCTGAAACCGAAGCCGAGGGCACTCGACGTCTCGGGTTCAAACGAGAGCGAGGCGTCATTCAGCTGTAATTTGGCAAGAGCATCCCTAAGAGCCTCATAATCCGCTCCGTCCGCCGGATAAATTCCGCAGAAAACCATCGGATTTACCTTGCGATATCCTGCAAGCGGCTCCGAAGCCGGATTTTCGGCAAGAGTCACGGTATCGCCTACGCGCGCATCGCCTACGGTTTTAATCGAAGCGGTGATATAACCGACCTCACCCGAGGACAGCTGCTTTGTCGGCTCCAAGCTCTTGGCGCGCATATATCCCGTTTCCACAATTGTAAATTCGGCCCCCGTAGCCATAAGACGCATGGTCTGCCCCGGCCTTACCACACCGTCAACTATTCTGACATAGACAATTACACCGCGATAGCTGTCATATACGGAGTCAAATACAAGCGCTCTGAGCGGCTTTGAATCGTTATCATCCGGAGGCGGCACAAGGTTTACGATTTCCTCGAGCACAGCGGGGACATTCTCGCCCGTTTTTGCCGAAATTCGCGGCGAATCCATACACGGTATGCCTATAACGTCCTCCACTTCTTTAGCAACGCGCTCCGGCTCTGCGGCGGGAAGGTCGATTTTATTTATTACCGGTACAATTTCAAGGTCGTGGTCAAGCGCAAGGTAGGTATTTGCAAGAGTTTGAGCCTCTATCCCCTGTGACGCGTCAACTATCAGCACAGCTCCCTCGCATGCCGCAAGGGAACGCGACACCTCATAGTTGAAGTCAACATGACCGGGAGTGTCTATTAAGTTCAGTTCATATTTTTTGCCGTCGGCAGCCTTGTAATCAAGCTTTACGGCGCGCGCCTTAATGGTTATGCCGCGTTCACGCTCAATATCCATATTGTCAAGAAGCTGCGCCTCCATATCGCGCTTCGCCACGGAGTCCGTAAGCTCCAACAAACGGTCGGCAAGCGTACTCTTGCCGTGGTCGATATGGGCAATTATGCAAAAATTTCTGATGTAGTCCTTTTTACCTGACATAAATTTCCTCTTTTATCTTTTTAAATCCCGTATATTATATCAAATTCGGAGTTAAATGTGAATACCGAAAATTATTTCTCACGGTCATAAAAAGACAGCATCGGCTTTATCTTTTTGCCGCCTATCACTCTCTGCTCGTAGTTTTTGGTTATTTTAAACACCGTCCCCGACAAAAGCAACAGACCTATAAGGTTCGGCAAAGCCATAAGACCGTTAAACGTATCGGAAAGATCCCAAACAAGCTGAATGCTCGACACGGCACCTATAAATGTCATTGCGAGAAATATTATTTTATACACCGCAGTCAGCTTTTTTCCGCCTATATATTCTGCGGCGCGCGAGCCGTACACCGACCAGCCGAGTATGGTTGAAAAAGCGAACATAACTATACCTATGGATACTATATAAGAGCCCCATTTGCCGAGCACGCTCTCAAAGGCATATATTGTTATATTGACTCCCTCAAGTCCGCTTTGCAGATTTGCCCCGGTAGTCAATATTACGAGTGCCGTAAGGGTGCATATAACAATGGTGTCAAAAAACACCTGAAATATGCCCCACATACCCTGTGTTACGGGTTCCTTGGCATCAGAGGAGGAATGGACCATTACCGACGAGCCGAGGCCCGCCTCGTTAGAAAATACTCCGCGCGCCACACCGAAACGCATGGCTCTTGAAATACCGTATCCCATAACGCCTCCTCCGACGGAGCGCATACTGAACGCCCCCGAAAATATCTCGCCGAAAGCGTCGCCTATATGGCGGAAGTTTACGATTATTATTATAAGCGCGCCTATTATGTAAAACGCCGCCATAAAAGGCACAAATTTTTCCGTCACCGTGACTATTCTTTTCAGTCCGCCGTAAATTATAACGGCTATAAGGGCGCAAACGACTATTCCAGTGACAACGCCCGGTATATTAAACGAACCCTTAAGTGCCGTGGATATTCCGTTGACCTGAGCCACCGAGCCTATTCCGAACGACGCAAACAGACAAAAAACAGAAAATATAACCGCAAGCCACTTTTGGCCGAGTCCTTTTTCGATATAATACATAGGGCCGCCCACCCACTCGCCTTTTTCGTTTTTTCTGCGGAAATATATGCCGAGCGCATTTTCGGAAAAGCTCGTCATCATACCGAGCAAAGCAGAAATCCACATCCAAAATACCGCACCCGCTCCGCCGGAGGAAATAGCGGTGGCTACGCCTACAATGTTGCCCGTGCCTACCGTTGCGGCAAGAGCCGTTGCAAGTGCCTGGAACTGCGATATGGCTTTTTCGTCCTTGGTTTTTGTTACCTTGCGGTCTTTAAAAATTGCGGCAACCGTATTTTTAATTGTGTAGCAAAAACGGCGTATTTGGAAAAATCGCGTACCGCACGTGAGATAAAGACCGGTAAGCAGCATCAATATGAGCATCGGAGGCCCCCAAACGACGCTGTTTACCTTACTGTTTACATTTTGAATAAGCTCTACAAAATTTTGCATAGTACCTCCGAATGTGTTTTTATTGAATAACAAGAAAACGGGGCAAAAGCAGCTAATAACAGTATTGCTTTACGCCCCGAATTATTAAGAATAAAGCTTTCCGACTATGATGTTCACAAGCGAAACCGGCAATGCCTTTGAAAGTGTCAAAAACAGATGATATTTAGCGCCTTTTGTAGACAAAAGCTTCGGACGAGCTTTGGTTGCCGCAGCATACACCGCATCGGCTATATCGTCCGGCGACATACCGTTTTGCTCGTCGCGCTCCATACCGGCAACCGCTCTTTTAAGTGTTTCGCCGTAAAATTCGTCACCGGCGGTATTTTTCTCTCTTGCCGCGGTGAAACCCGTTTTAACATCGCCCGGCATTACGGCGCAGACCTTTATATTAAACGGTCGCACCTCGTTTGCAAGAGCCAGAGTCAGCGAATTTACAGCCGCCTTTGACGCCGAATAAAACGCCTGAAACGGTATGGCAAGCGGAGCCGCGAGAGAACTGAGATTAACAATTCTTCCGCCGCCTTGAAGTCTCATATATTTAATTACGTTTTTTGAGCAAATAAAGCAGCCGAAGAAATTGACGTCGAACTGTTTTTTAGCTTCTGCAAGCTCTGTGAATTCAACCGCCCCTGAGATGCCGAAGCCTGCATTATTCACAAGTATATCAATGCTTCCGCTGTCATTATATATTTTTTTGAATGCCTCTGAAACCGAGTGCTCATCCGTAACGTCGCACGAGATATGCTTAACACCTACCGTTTGAATCTTCGGCTCGCGACGGCTCAGCTCATACACCCTGTATCCGTTTTCAAGAAACTTACGGCAGCAGGAAAGTCCTATTCCGCTCGAACCGCCCGTAACAACTGCAGTTTTCATCAATCTCAACTCCGTTAAAGCAGGCAAAGGCGCAAAGCCGCCGCGCCCGTAAAATACAAAAGAATTTTATCACAGCGGAAACGTTTTCGCAACTAAATGCGAAAAAATATCCGTAAATTCTGTATGTGCAGCCGTATGTAAGATTATCATATTGCCTTGCCGTATAGTCCCGTATTTTGCCAAATCGTCCGTTATTTTATTTTATTAAACAAGTCGATAATAAATACGTCTATATTGCTTGCGGTATATTCGGCGATGCCAAACGGCCGAGCTTCCTCAGACCGATTACCGATTTTCACAATTTGCGGCGCTTTTACCGCTTTTTAACAGAATTACAGTTGCACATTTTGCTCATAAGCTTTAAAATTACAGTATATAGTTATATTGTCGCAGGCATTAAAAGCAGCACAAGAATCGGTATAAATCCGAATAAAATCAGCCGTTTCATATTCACAAAAAAGGATGGAAAAAACAATGAAAAAGAAAAAAGAGAAAGGAAATAACAAGGGTCTATCGAGATACCTTGTGTCGGTATTACTATTTTTGTTGTTCGAAGCGGTGGCAATCACACTATGGCTAATAAAGGATAATCTGTTTTATTTGCTGAATTTCAGTTACATAGGCACCTGTCTCGCATTGGGGACAGCACTTTTTACCGCCGAGAAACGCTATGCGCGTCATTTTGTACAGCTGGCAGTCGGAAGCTATATGCTGCTGTATCTCGGCATAATCTCCCGAGAAAATATGCAGATTGAGGGCTTTTGGTACTATCTGTTCCTCGGCGTTTTTGAAGCAGCAACCATTCACTATGCCGTGGCCAAAATCTTCGGACCGCTGCTGTTCGGACGCGGATGGTGCGGCTATGCCTGTTGGACGGCTATGGTTTTGGACTTTCTTCCTTATAAGCAGCCACGGAAGCCGCGAAAAGAAAAGCTCGGAATTCTGCGCTATGTGATGTTTGCGTTATCATTGGCTCTTGTGGCGGGTCTGTTTTTGTTCAAGGTCGCAAATCTTGAGAAAATTATGTTTTGGCTGTTTCTCGCCGGAAATGCGCTTTACTATATATCCGGAATTGCGCTTGCCTTTATATTTAAGGATAACCGCGCGTTCTGCAAATATCTCTGCCCTATCACAGTATTTCTGAAGCCTATGAGTTATTTTTCGCTTCTGCGCGTCCACTGTGACGAGAGTAAATGCGTTCATTGCGGCAAGTGCCTGAAAGTATGCCCAATGAATGTTGAGGTTAACAAGGATTCACGCAAGCGAAAAAACGGAACAGAGTGTATTCTCTGCTACGAGTGTACAAAAAACTGCCCCACAAAGGCACTGCATTAAAGCGAAAAAATAAAGAAAGGTGCAATTCTGAATGAATTGCACCTTGTTTTTTACAAATTCAAAAAGTCTTTTCTGTAATCTACTCCAAAGTATTCGGCGAGCTGCTGCATTTCACCAGCCTTTATCGTATTGACTCTCGGCATTCTTCCGTTTGTTATATTACAGGCGATTACCGACGGATATTTGCCTTTTGCAATCAACGGATTTGAGTTTAATCCGCAGGAGCTTATTTCAACCTGCTCAAAGCTGCCGTGCTGTCTTTGATTGTGCCGCTCCGCCACTGGTTTTATCCTGCTGTTGTTAAAGCTCTCCCGGCATAATATTTTTATAGACATAATACTGCACAAGTGCTAAAATTTAAGCAAATTCTAATTGAATTTAATTTTTAAAAATACTTTGGAAGAGTTGGCAAATGACAAAACAAAATTCTATGCTTACCGGCAAGCCGATAAAAAGTATAATTAAATTCTCGCTGCCGATTATGGCTTCATCGCTTTTACAGTATAACTATACATTGGTCGACAATATACTTGTCGGGCGATATGTAAGCACGGACGCTCTTGCCGCAGTCGGCGGAGTCGCCTCGATAAACTCGTTTATTGTCGGTGCGGCACTCGGCCTTACAAGCGGATTTACAATACCGGTGGCGCATGCTTACGGCGCAAAGGACCAAGACAGGGTCAACAGGTATTCCGGAAGCAGCATTACGGTGTCGTTCTTGCTCGGCCTGTTACTTGTTGTTGTCGCGCACATTATTTCCACTCCTCTTTTGAAGCTTATCGGCACGCCGGACGAAATTCTCGGTCTTTCCTCGGCGTATGTAAACATTCTTTACTTTGCAATACCGTTTCAGATGCTCTCAAACAATTTTACCGCAATTTCAAGAGCCGTCGGTGAGAGCAGAAAACCGCTCATATATTTTACGGCAAGTATTTTTGTAAATTTCGCGCTTGACATGCTGTTCATAAAGGTATTTCGTTGGAGCGTTGAGGGAGCTGCGCTTGCTACGCTTATTTCTCACATTACGGCAGCCGTCCTTACGGGAAATTACATTTTAAGGCGCAATACAAGCGTACACATTTCAAAAAAAGAGCTCAAACTCGACCTCAAAACAGCATTCATACAGTTAAAATTGGGAATACCCGTTTCGCTTCAGTTTACCGTTACCTCTATCGGGTCGATGTGTCTTCAAAGCGCGGTAAATTCATTCGGCACGGCGACTATTGCAGGCTTTACCGCCGCAGGAAGGGTCGAGAATATTGCAAATATACCGCTGAGTGGACTCAGCGTCGGTACACAAACCTTCGTCGGGCAAAACTACGGGGCCGGAAAGTACGATCGAATAATTAAATCGGTTAAAAAAATATTTACGCTCAACATACTTCTTTCCGTCGCTTTAAGCGTTGCTCTTCTGACAGCAGGTATGCCGATAGTCAGGCTGTTTATGACAGAGCCTAATGAAGATGTCTTGTTTGCCGCCCATAAATATCTTATCGCCACGGCGGAGTGCTTCAGCCTTGTCGCGGTGCTGTTCGTTTTAAGGAACACTCTGCAGGGTCTCGGCTTTACATATGCAAATGCGGTTGCGGGTGCCGGCGAGCTGATAGGAAGAATATCAATAGCGCTTATTTTCACTCCGCTTATCGGCTTCAATGCAGTATGCTACGCAGCCCCTGCCGCATGGTTGCTTGCGGACATCCCGCTTGCGATTATATATTTAAAAAAGAAGAAGAAATTTAAGGCGTTAGCAATGCGGAATATGAATACAACAGCGGATATATAGCCCTTGAAATTTCTTTATCCGCAAACGAAATAAAAAGAATTATCATTAAACAGCCGAGTGAATCTCGTTTTATATATCGATTTCATAAAATTATTTATATTGAAGTCATCCGAGAAAGGAAATAATAATGGAAAAAAAGTGGTTATACAAAGTTGAAAACGATAAAATAAGTGTGCTTTTGTCTCTGATAGTAACGGTCATATTCGCTGCTGTTACGGCAGTATTGCATGGGTTTATTATCACCTTGGTATTTACAATAGTAATGGCTGCATTGACTCTTTGTTCTGCTTATCGTTTTATATTTATAAAACTTTTGATAGGAGAAGACTCGTTTTGCCATTGCAAATCCCCTTGGGATAAAAAGGAATACAAGTACACAGATATATCAGAAGTTTGGGAAAGCACAGGTAAATCGGTAAACGGTGCGAGCCAGAACTATTTGAATTACAGAACTCCGAGCGGCGAAGTGGAAAAATTTTATTTTTCGCCGTGTCAATATGATGAAATTTCTTTTCTTATTGAGAAAATTGACAAGGATTATTTTAATAAGGAAGAGGCCGACGGTAATGAAGATAAGCAATAAACAAAAATACGTGATTGACGGTAAATTATACGGAAAAATCCCAATGTTTTTTTCTTCGGCAGTCAGCTTAGTGTTTTTAATCTTAGCTGTTGACCAATTAAGAGGCGGAAGCGGTAAAATTTTTACAGTAGGTCTTATGTTTTCGGTAGGCTTTGTTTTGTCATTGTTCGTTTCAATTCCGCTGATTAACAGATATTTTTTCTTTAAGGTATGCGTGGGCGAGAACGATTTTTCTCTTCGCACAGCTCCGTTTAACGAAAAAACATATAAATATTCCGAGGTCAAAAACGCAAAAACAGAGCAGAAAACGTCAATGAGAAGAGGCGGCGTTGTCTGTATTTATTATTTTTATTTCACGGACAGCGACAACAAAGAGCATAAGTTTCTGTTTGATAAATCCTTGTATGAAAAGGAAACAGACGCATTAAAGAATCGAATAAACGAACAAAATCTCACTCCGTAACGAAGTGAGATTTTTTGTTGCGTATTGAATTTTGAAATGCGTTTCAGAAAAAGAAAAAATAAAAGGCAGAGATTATCTCTGCCCTTGGAGCTACTGGCCGGACTTGAACCGGCGACCTGCTGATTACGAAACAGATGAAAAAATATGAAATACACCTAAAACAACGAAAAACAGCCATTTCTTTTATACATTGAAATGACTGCTTTTTAATTTAGCGCTGTGTTTTTATCTCGTTTTCCGTTCGTAAGTGGTCAATAAATGGTCGTGAAAGAAGCGAAATTTAATATATTTAACAAATACGCAAAAGGGCTTGAAGTGTCATTACTCTAAGCCCTTTTTGTGCGTTGCCATTGGTAACGCCGCAAGAACATCCATATACAACAACTACTTCGGCGTAGACTTTTTTACCGGTTGATTATAGTTTATTGCTTCGTGAGCTTTACTTCAAGTTAAGGTTTACAAGGGCACTTTGATTTATTGCGAACAGAAGTCCGACTATTTCATTTTCGCTCGTAGCATAATCGGCTCTAATCCATTGAATAATTATACCTGTACTGCCATTGAGAATATAAGAAAAAATGTATTGTTCAAACTCCTTTGGAAGCACTATTCGCAGGTTCTCCACAAACTGAATAATGGATTGCTGCATAAACCGAGAGCGGAATTCCGGATCGGTGCTGTCTATCAGCAGCGCGCGAAAGGGCTTATCGTTTTGCCTGATATATTGCAGAAAGGAAAGAATGTATTTGTGCGCGCCTATTTCGTTTTCCGCTCCTATTTTTTTCAAATGCTCCTCGGTTGCGTCTAACAGCTCCGTTTCAATCTCAATAAGCAAATCGTTTGGTTCCTGATAATGAGCGTAAAATGTTGAACGATTCAGCTCGGCTCTGTCGCAAAGTTCTCTCACCGATACTTTGTTGATAGAGCCTTTTTCTTTCAGTAAATCCATCAGTGCGTTTTTGAAAAGCATTTTTGAAAGTCGTGTTCTCTGATTATTTTTCGTATTCATATTACTCCACCATTTTTAATCTGTTGTGTTGTTCTTATAACCGTTATTATATAAACTGATGATTGTTAATACAACACAGTGTTGCTATAATTGAAGTGTAATTGAAAGATATAAAAATGTCAAGGGGTGAATGAATGAAAGGGCAGGCATATAATCCTTTTTTACCACTCGATGTGTACATACCCGACGGTGAGCCGCACATCTTCGGCGACAGAATTTATCTGTTCGGAAGTCACGACAAGGAAGGCGGAGACACATTTTGCGAGCTTGATTATGAATTTTTTTCCGCACCGCTTGATGATTTGAATAACTGGAGCAGTAAGGGTATAAATTACAGCGCAAGGCAGGATGCTCTTTATTCTGAAAAACGGCCATATTTATATGCACCCGATGTGGTTCGCGGCAATGACGGCAAATATTATCTGTATTACTGCCTTGCAGGCAACAAGGGTGACGGCGGTTACAACGGACCGATAAGTGTTGCCGTTTGTGATACGCCTGACGGACAGTATGAATATTTAGGTTATGTTAAAAACAAAGACGGTACGCCGTTTAATAAATTCGTATGCTTTGACCCTTCGGTTATCAATGATGACGGTATTATACGCCTTTATTACGGAACATCAATGCCCATGGGTATGTATCTACCAAAACCGTTAAAAATTATATCTGCACCTATATTTAAAACTATTTACGGCAAAAGTAAAGAAGAAATAGTCGAATTCCCAAGTGTTTGGGGTGCAAATATGATTACGCTTTGCGATGATATGCTGACTGTTAAAACAGATGCGGTTCGTATTATTCCCGAAAAGACAAAAGGAACCTCCTTTGAGGGACATGGCTTTTTCGAGGGCTCGTCAATAAGGAAAATAAAAGATACATATTATTTTATATATTCCTCACAAAAAAACCACGAGCTGTGCTACGCCACAAGTAAATATCCCGACAGAGATTTCACTTACGGCGGAACAATTGTTTCAAACGGTGATGTGGGGTTCAAGGGCAGAAAAGAAAAAGACAGGCTTAATGCCACAGGAACGGCACATGGGAGCATTGAAAATATTAACGGACAATGGTATGTGTTTTATCACAGACTTACGCATGGCTCCGATTACAGTAGGCAGGCATGTGCCGAACAGATTCGAATTAAACCTGACGGCAGTATTCATCAAGTAGAAATAAGCTCATGCGGACTGAACGGAGAACCGTTAAAGGCAGAAGGCAAATATCCAAGTGTTATAGCTTGCAATATTACAAACGGAAAAATGCCACATCTGTCAAATCAGAAAAGTAAAAAAATAATACCTATGGTCACACACAAAGGTAATGAAAGATTTATTTCAAATATAGACAGTAAAACAACAATTACCTATAAATGGTTTGATTTTATAAAAGCAGACGGAGAAATCTGTTTTGATATTGATTCAGGTGCACAAGGTGAAATGATTGTTACTGCCGATGATGAAGTTATTGCAAGAGTGCCTATAAATAATTTTGGCAGAACAACAGTCAGTGCAAAATATCATATACAGGATTTAAGAAGAAAATCGTTGTCCTTAAAATTTTCTGGTAAAGGTACTTCTAATCTTTATTCGTTTACATTCAAATAATTCACTCAGGAGGAGTATTCATTATGACAAATAAATTAAATTCGCCACTGTTAAACAGCCGTGTTACAAAAAATGACGTAACGGCAAAAGAAAAATGGCTGGGTTACCTTTTAGGCCCGTCCGGAGCATTGCTTTTAAATGCCGTGCTTGCTACATATTTGAATGTTTATTATACCGATGTTTTGAAACTTACAACTATATGGGGCGGTGCGTTTTTAACCGTATTTCCGATTGTATCTAAGATAATTGACGCAATTACAAATGTAATAATGGGTTATATTATTGACCATACGAAAACTGCACAGGGTAAGGCAAGACCATGGTTGCTGCTTTCAGCGCCGCTTTTGACAATAACGGGAATATTGTTATTTGTGGTACCCTCAGGCAATCAAACAGTCCAGGTTATATGGGTAATGCTGTCTTATAACCTCTTTTATTCCTTCGCATATACAATATTTAATATGAGTCATAATCTTATGGCTCCGCTTTCAACAAGAAACACCGAGCAGAGAGGTTCACTATCCGTATTTAATCAGATTGCAACAATTATGATGAGCGGTATACTTGTTGCGCTTGTTTTCCCAATGCTGATTATGCCGAAATTAGGCGTTGACAAGTCAAAATGGATTGTTACAATGTGCATACTTTCGGCTATTGCATTGCCTCTAACTCTATTAGAATATTACTTTACTAAGGAAAGAGTAACACTTGAAAACGAAGATAATGAGTATGAAGAAAAAATCCCGTATAAAAATCTGTTAAAAGCGATTTTCACAGACAAATATATGGTTTTAATTTTAGTATATTTCCTTATATACACCTGCGGTGCACAGTTTAAGAATTTAGGACTTGTTTATTTTTGCAATTATGTTCTCGGTACATATAATGACGGAAAAACACAGACAATGCTTTCTGTTATCGGCGGTATTCCAATGGGCATCGGTATCTTTGCTGTTTGGCCGCTTGCTAAAAAATTCGGAAAACGCAATCTTACTGCTGCCGGTTTTGTTCTTTATGCTTTAGGCAGTCTTATCTGCTGGATTTGCCCTACAAATATGGTTGTTGTATTAATCGGTCAGTTTATAAAAAATATTGGAGGTCTGCCTTGTTCCTATGTGTTTATGGCACTCTTTGCCGATGTGCTTGACCATATGGAATGGAAATATAATTTCAGAGTAGACGGAATTGCGATGTCCATATATAACATTATTGCAGTTTCGATTGTAGGCGTTGTTACAGGCCTTTTCAATATGCTGCTTGCAAAAAGCGGATATGTAGCACCATCACTTGTAAACGGAGTGACTGTTGCTGCTGAGCAAAGCGAATCAGTTAAAAATGCAATTACTTTCTCATTTGTAGGACTTGAAACCTTTACCGGTATTATACTTGTTGTTCTTCTTATATTCCTCAATGTTGAAAAAGGTATAGAGAAAAAGCAGGCAGAAATCAAGAAAAGAAAAGGTTTAGCGGAAGTCGAGGGCGAAATAAGTGAGTAATAGAAAAAAGCTTGTCAGCATTGTTTTTTCAATCTTAATATTTATAATAGCATGGCTTGCCTTTTGCGGTTATCAGTGGAGTTGGGGACCGTTTGTAAAACTGCACGATTATAAAACCGCCTCGCTTGCGGGAAATGCTGAACAATATGCACTTGATACAATAGAAGTTGAAAGAAATAGTCCTTTAAAGAACAAGAATATTGTTTTTCTCGGCTCATCGGTAACTTACGGTGCTTCATCAATGGGTGTTTCATTTGCAGATTATATAGGTGCAACAAATGATTGCAATATTATTAAGGAAGCCGTTTCAGGTACAACCCTTGTTGATGAGGGGGTTGATTCCTATATATCAAGGCTGAATAAAATTGATACGCAAAATGCAGATATATTTGTGTGTCAGTTATCTACCAATGATGCAACACAGAAAAAACCATTGGGCGAAATCAACAATTCAGAAAACATCAATGATTTTGATACAAAAACCGTTGCAGGAGCGATTGAATATATAATTGCTTATGCCAAGGATAAATGGGATTGTCCTGTTGTGTTTTATACAAATCCGAAATATGACAGCGAAAATTATCAGGCAATGGTAGATCTGCTTTTGGAAATTCAAAAAAAGTGGAATATTGAAATTATTGATATGTGGAACGATGTTGATTTTAATAATATAACCGATGAACAGAAATCACTTTATATGGCTGATTCCATTCATCCGACACAGGCAGGATATTTGGAGTGGTGGACGCCTGTTTTTGAAAACAAACTAAAAGAGGTAATTAAGAATGAAAGCAATTAATATTAAAACAGAATACCTAAAAAATCCTTTGGGTATTGACATAGAAAACCCAAGAATTATGTGGAATTGCGAGGACGGTGTAACTCAAACTGCATATCAAATCGTTACAGATGATTGGGACAGCGGTAAGGTTGAATCAAATTCTATGCGTGCCGTTATCCCCGTAAAATTTGAAAAAGGAAAAAGAGTTACTTTCAAAATCAAGCTTTGGGACGAAAACGACACCGAGGGCGAGTTCAGTGAAGAAAACTTCTTTGAATACGGTATAAAAAACTGGTCGGCAAAGTGGATAACAGGCAATTATGAGGTGGACAAAAAAGGCTATGAAAAGGAGAAAAAGCTTGAAAAATCATTCTTCCTTTCGGGCATAAATTATCTTGTTGCTTCAAACAAGCCTGTACCTGAACGCTTCCCTGTTGATTGCTTCAAAAAGGAATTTGATGCAAAGAAAAATGTAAAATCTGCACGACTTTATGCAACTGCCTGCGGCATTTATTCGGCATATATCAATGGCAAAAAAGTGTCCATGCCTCTTGCACCCGGTGTAACCGATTATCGTAAGCGAGTACAATATCAAACTTATGATGTAACTGCTTTAATTAAAGAAAACAACATAATCAATATCGACCTTGCGGACGGTTGGTACAGAGGTTCGTGCGGTGCATGGGGATTAAAGAATCAATACGGCTGCGAAACAAAAATTCTTGCACAGCTTGAAATTCAATATACAGACGGCACAAAGGACACGGTTGCAACAGACAGCTCATGGCTTTGGTCGAATGACGGTTCTGTACGCTTTGCCGATAATAAGGACGGTGAAATTGTTGATGCAAACAAAAAACCTACATATTCATCAAGGGCAAAAGAAACCTCATACGCAGTTGCTCCGTCAGCTTCAAACAATGTGCCGATTGCAGAAAAAGAAACCTTTAAGGGCGAAATGACAACTGCACCCAGCGGAAAGAAATTGATTAATTTCAAGCAGAATATGGCAGGCTATGTTTCGTTCAAAATCAATGCAAAAAAGGGACAAAAAATCACGCTTCGCTTTGGAGAAATGCTTGACGAAAACGGCGAATTGACACTTAAGAACATTCAGTGTTCAAACAAAAAAATCACCACACCTTTGCAAACAATTAAATACACTTGCAAGGACGGTGTAAACGAATACAAACCGAATTTTGCAATTTTTGGTTTTACTTATATGGAGATTGACACGGATATTGAAGTGGCGGCAGATGATTTCACAGCGATTGCGGTTTATTCGGATATGGAAGAAACAGGATTTTTCACTTCTTCCAACGAATTGCTCAACAAATTTGTAAACGCAACAAAGTGGTCAACAAAATCAAACAGTGCGGATTTGCCTACCGACTGCCCCACAAGAGAGCGACACGGTTGGACGGGCGACGCACAGATTTTCTTCAACACAGCGGCTTATCTTTTTGACTATGCCACATTCAGCGAAAAATACATTCGTGATGTATACGATTGGCAGCAAAAGGACGGCAAGCTCCCTCAAATCGTGCCATATGGCGGAGTTGATTTCTATATGTCCTGGATGAACGGCTCGGTCGGTTGGTCTGATGTGGGTGTTCTTCTCCCCTATCGTTTTTGGAAAATTTACAACGACGATTGCTTAATCAAAAGGTATTACGTCGGTATGGTGAAATATGCGAAATTTATGATTTCTCGTTGCGGAAAGTGGACACCGCTAAAGCATAACATTCGGCTTTCAAGCAAAAACAGCAAGTATTTCGTAAACTTTGGTCAATCCTATGGCGAATGGGCGGAGCCGAAAGATGTTTTTCCAAATGATTGGAAAAATACCGTTATGCCAAATCCGGAGGAGTCAACCGCTTATACTTCATATATTCTTTCTCTTATGTGCGAAATTGCAAAATATATGGGCGATGAGGCTAATTTACCGTTGTTCAAAGAATATTCCGACGGTTGCAAAAAGGCTTACGGAGAACTGATAACAAAAAAAGATTATTCGCTTGACACAGACAGACAAGCAAAGTTGGTAAGACCGCTTTATATGAATTTGCTTGACGAAAGCAGTACGGAATTTGCAAAGAAACGACTTGTCAAGGCGCTTGATAATTACGGTTGGAGACTCGGCACAGGCTTTTTGTCAACTCCGTTTATTCTTGATGTACTTGCTGACATAAATACGGAATATGCTTACAAGCTCCTTGAAAATGAAGAAATGCCCGGATGGCTCTTTATGGCCAAAATGGGCGCAACAACCATTTGGGAATCTTGGGAAGGAACACAGGCACAAGGCGGAATTGCATCCCTCAACCACTATTCAAAGGGTGCTGTTTGCGAATGGTTGTTCAGAGCAATGTGCGGAATAAATGTAAGCGGTGAAAACCACTTTGTCATTAAACCTTTGCCGGGCGGACACTTCACCTTTGCAAACGCACAGTACAACAGCGTTTTTGGCACAGTCAAATCAGGCTGGGAAATAAAGGACGGCAAAGCAGCTTACACAATTGAAATTCCTGCAAACTGCACGGCTGAAATAATTTTGCAAAACGGTGAAAAGCAAACGGTTACAGCAGGTAAACATATATTTTAAGAGGACAGAATTATGAAAATTTGTATGATCGGAGGCACGTGACTGCTCGGCAGTCAGGGTGCGGCAGAATTGATTTCAAGAGGTCACGAGGTAAAAGTCATCGCTCTGCCGCCGCTGCCGCAAGGTGCGGTTTTACCGCCTGAAACGGAAATATTCTATGGCAACTATCTCAAAATGAATGATGTTGAAGTAAAGAAAATGTTTGAGGGTTGTGATGGCTTTGTGTTTGCGGCAGGCGTTGACGAAAGAGTTGAAGGGCCCGCGTCGATTTATGACCTTTACAAGAAATACAACATTGACCCGGTAAAGCGTTTGCTTAAAATCGCTAAGGAATGCGGAGTTAAGCACAGCGTTATTTTAGGCTCTTATTTTTCTTATTTTGCAAAGACAAGTCCCGAAATGAAGCTTACCGAATACCATCCGTATATTCGCTCTCGTATAGACCGGGAAAATGTTGCCATGAGTTTCGCATATGATAACTTTAATGTTGCGGTGCTTGAGCTTCCCTATATATTCGGCACTCAGCCCGGCAGAAAACCGGTTTGGATATTTCTTGTCGAGAGTATCCGTAAAATGCCGGGTGTTACAATTGAGGCGATGTTTTAAAGGGCGGTCATTGGTGCGACGAATGTGAGCGTAAGAGCTGGAATTACGGTCGGCGTGCAAAGGTTGACCCGTTCTTTGCTCAGGTCTGGAAGCCGCTCCACGAGGATGACGAGCTTCGTGAATATCCGAAAGAAGTTAATGAACTCAATATAAAATAAAAAGGGAGATTAAAATGGAAAACAACACTAACAAAATGCAGGTAAAAACCAAGGCGGAAATTTTCGGTAATGTTTTTGTAAAAGCATTGGCTTATCTTCTCGCATTTCTCTTGACCTTTTCGGTTGTTAAATTAGCACATTTCAACTCTTCTTCTCCGGAAGCGGCGGTCGGTACGCAAAGCGGCAGTGCCGTAAACGGCCAAAGCACCCCGCAGCAGGGAAATAATACGCAGCAGCGCAATAACAATTCTTCCGCTTCCTCAAACGGCGACACAAATGCTCCTGCCGCAGGCGGCAGCGAAAGCAAGAATGCCGACACCGAGGAGCAGGCCTCAAAGGGCACGGAGGAAATCGTTAAGCTTTACAATGACTCTGTAAACCGAGTAAAGGGGGAGGCATCAAGTATTACCCGTAATTATAGGCATATGGAGAGCCTTCCCGAATACCTTGAGCTTCCGTCCGCAATTCAGAGCATAGGCTCAGCTGCGATGGACCAGTTTGTCAAGGGAACGGACGAGCCGCAATCGTGGAGCTCCCCGGACGATATTAAGACAATCTTCCCAGTAAGCGGAGAGGATTACACCTCTCATTTAACTGCCGATATGGTGAAAAACGCCTCTTGCACCGATGATAACGGAGCGTATAAGGTTTCAATCGAGCTTCAAAACGACGCGATAACGAGCCCGCAAAAAGGCGAGGGATATGCCGGCGTATTCAATACCGTAACCGCTTCAACCTTCTCCGAAATAAATATACCTACCGTAACCTTCCAAACGGTTGACGTAAACGGTATAAACGGGGCAATAGAGTGCACCATCGATAAAAACAGCGGCAGAGTAACCGAAATTACATTTAAGAATACCGACGTATTACATCTCGGAGTAAAGGTCGCAATATCAAATATGAACGTTCAGTTTGCTCTTGCGGTTGAAGAGAATTATACAATCGCGTATTGATAGGGAGAGTCAAAGTTGAAAACGTATTATCTCGCTGTTGACATAGGTGCTTCAAGCGGACGGCATATTCTGTCACATATCGAAAACGGTAAACTTGTGCTTGAAGAAATCTATCGTTTTGAAAACAATCTTGTTGCAGACGAAACCGGACTTGTTTGGGATATAGACAGCCTTTTTGCCGAGGTGCTTTGCGGCATTAAAAAATGCAAGGAAATCGGTAAAATTCCCAGGAGTATTGCAATCGACACTTGGGGCGTTGACTATGTTTTGATTGATGAAAACAGGAAAGAAATCAAGCCTTGCTATTGCTACCGTGACAGCAGGACAAGCGCTGTGATTGATGAGGTTGAAAGTCTTGTCTCACCAACCGAATTGTATGCCAAAACAGGTATTCAAAAGCAGAATTTCAACACGATTTATCAGCTTTATGCAGACAAGAAAAACGGCAGACTTCAAAATGCAAAATACTTTTTGATGATGCCTGAATATCTGTCATTTAAACTTACAGGCGTTTGCAAAAACGAATACACCAACGCCACTACAACAGGCTTGGTCAACGCAAATGAAAAGACTTGGGATACTGATATTATCTATGCCCTTGGCTTGACAGAAGTTCCATTCCTTCCCCTTTCTCTTCCGTCAAGCCATGTGGGCTTTTTGAGCGAGGATATACAAAAAGCAGTCGGCTTTAATTGTGCCGTGCTTTTTGCACCGAGCCACGATACCGCAAGTGCGGTGTGTGCCTGCCCTATGATGGACAATGATTTATACATATCTTCGGGTACTTGGTCGCTAATCGGAACGGAAATTACTGAGCCGATTTTGAGTGATTCTGCAAGAATACTCAATTTCACAAACGAGGGCGGTATTGACTACCGTTTTCGTTTTCTAAAAAACTATATGGGTATGTGGCTTTTTCAAAACATCAGGCGAAATCTTGATAAAAAGTTGAGCTATGACGATATGATGAATCTTGCAAAAAATTGCGGTGAGTACAAATATTTTGATGTAAACGACAGCACGCTTGTTGCACCGAAAAATATGATTGATGCAATCGGCAAATTGATTGGCAGCGATGATTTGGGATTGATTCTTAATTCTGCATACCATTCCCTTGCAAAGTCGTATAGCGAAGCCGTGACTGAAATCGAAGCCGTAACAGGCAAACGATTTAATGCAATTCACATTGTAGGCGGCGGCTGTCAGGATAAATATCTTAACGCTCTTACCCGTGATTACACAGGCAAAAGCGTAACGGCAGGACCTATCGAAGCAACCGCAACAGGCAACATTATTTCACAGATTATAAGCGACAAAAAAATATCTCTTGCCACAGCAAGAAAAATAGTTAAAAAATCATTTGACATAAAGGAGATTTGACAATGTCTTATCTTGAAGCAAAAGAAAAATATGCCAAAATCGGTGTTGATACCGACAAGGCGATTAAAACACTTAAAAATGTGCCTATTTCACTTCATTGTTGGCAGGGTGATGATGTTGTAGGCTTCGACCAAAAGGGCGCACTTTCGGGCGGTATTCAAACCACAGGTAATTACATTGGCAGAGCAAGAACACCGGATGAACTTATGGCAGATATGGACAAGGTTATCAGCCTTGTGCCGGGCAAAATAAAACTGAATTTGCACGCTTGCTATGCGATTTTTGACGAGGGTGAATTTGCCGACAGAAACGAGCTTGAGCCAAGGCATTTTGCAAAGTGGGTTGAGTTTGCTAAAAAGAGAAATATGGGTATCGACTTTAATCCCACATTCTTTTCACACCCTATGGTAAAGGACAATTTGACCCTTTCTTCACCTGATGAAACAGTCAGAGCTTTTTGGGTTGAGCACGGCAAAAGATGCCTTAAAATCGCAGAGTATTTTGCCAACGAAACAGGCGAGCCTTGCGTTATGAACATTTGGATACCCGACGGCTACAAGAATATTCCTGCCGACAGACTTGCACCAAGAGCGAGGTTTAAGAAATCACTTGATGAAATTTTGTCTGTACCGTATGATAAGAATAAAGTCTATGTTACGCTTGAATCAAAGGTGTTCGGTATCGGACTTGAAAGCTACACGGTCGGATCTGCTGAGTTTTGTATGAATTATGTTGCCAATAACAGCATTACTCCGCTTATGGACAACGGCCATTATCACCCGACCGAGCTTGTCAGCGACAAAATATCTTCAATGCTTTTATTCAACGAAAAATTGGCTTTGCATATTACTCGTGGTGTTCGTTGGGACAGCGACCATGTCGTTATTTTTGATGATGAAACAAAGGAGATTGCGAAGGAGATTGTAAGAGCAAACGCACTTGACAGAGTGTTTATCGCAACAGACTATTTTGATGCAAGCATAAACCGCATTTCCGCTTGGGTTACAGGTATAAGAAGCGTTGAAAAAGCTCTGCTTTATGCACTTTTAGAGCCGAGCGACACAATGAAAGAATTGCAAAACAAGGCAGATTTTACTTCTCTTATGGTTATGCACGAGGAACTGAAAACGATGCCGTTTGGCGATGTGTGGGAAGAATATTTGGAAAAAACAAACACCCCTGCCGATTATTTGACAGAGGCTAAAAAATATGAAAAAGAAGTATTGGAGAACAGACAATGAAAGATATTTTAACGGCACCGTTTGTTAAGGAAATGTGCGACACAACAGCTAATATGTACCGTCTCGGTTGGGACGAGCGAAACGGCGGAAACATCAGTTATTTGCTTGATGCAAACGAGGTTGCCAAATATCTCGACCTTAATAATGTAATCAGAACAATCCCCACGGGCTTTGACGCACCCGAGCTTATCGGCAAGATTTTCATCGTCACGGGCACGGGCAAGTATTTCAAAAATGTGGAGAAAGACCCGGAAAACAACCTCGGCATTATTCGTATCGCAAAGGACGGCACAACGGCAGAACTTCTTTGGGGTTACAGCGACGGCGGCAAGTTCACATCAGAGCTTCCTGCTCACCTTATGAGTCATATGGCACGCCTCAAGGTTGACCCCGAAAACAGAGTTGTTATGCATTCTCACCCAACAAACACCCTTGCTATGAACTATGTTCACGAGCTTGACGAGAAGAAGCTAACGCACACGCTTTGGGAAATGTGCACCGAGTGCATTGTAGTATTTCCCGACGGTGTAGGCGTTCTTCCGTGGATGCTTTGCGGAACAAATGAAATCGGCGAAGCAACCGCAGAAAAGATGAAAGAATTTCGCCTTGTCATCTGGGGTATGCACGGCATTTACGGTGCAGGCAAAACCATGGACGAAACCTTCGGGCTTATCGAAACCGTTGAAAAAGCGGCACAGATTTATATGCTTACCTGTAATATGCCGAGAGTGAACACGATAAAGGACAGCGAAATGCAACAGCTCGCCGAGTACTTCGGAGTTAATTACAGAAAAGATTTTTTGAATTTGTAAAAAACACTCTTTGCTTATTTTTATTTGAACACACAGAAGTGGAGATAAATGTAACTTTACCATCCCATTTTTGATGGATAAACAATATGTAAAGGCTAAATTTTTTCTAACTAAAAGTACTTGACTTAAATTAGTGCTTTTGATACTATGAAGTCGGAGAGAAAATTCAATAAAACTATGAAAAACCTATATGCATTTTTGATTTAAGATGCATATAGGTTTATATTTTTTCTTGAGAGGAGTGTTGAAATGATTTGTGATATGGTAAAAATATCTACCGTAACAGGAGAGATACGAGATACCTCAGCCGTAACAAGAAGATTACACAGAATAC
>ERZ773138.627-NODE-627-length-41025-cov-7.238516_pt1 | contig 41025 bp, 39 predicted proteins | sample MGYA00511114_ERZ773138 | MGnify/ENA primary metagenome ERZ773138 (study PRJEB29015, sample SAMEA2737805) | human gut metagenome | biome: human gut; feature: human-associated habitat; material: faeces | place: China | collected 2012 ...
TCTGCAATTTACCAGGCATAGTGTTTCCTACTTCATTGTTTCCTCTTAGGGTTATAAGCAAGACATCAGCCTTCTTATAAAATGAAGGCATGTCGTCTCTCTTTTGATTACCATAGAAAACAACATTGTTTGACAGACCTTTTTCTTTTACCAAGGTTTCAAGTGAGCTACGCATACTACCATCACCCACTATATGCACCTTATAGTCTGTTCTTGCTCCCAATTCGGCTGCTGCATTCACTATGACATCTATTCTTTGTCCTTTGCCAAGATTTCCTGCAAACATAAAGTCAGCACATCCATTATGTGTTTCTTTTTGCAAATCCATTGACATCATACCCCCACCTGCATGTTGTGGTAAATATCCCATACGCTCACGCTCTATTCCATTTACACGACTTAAATAATTTATAAAAGGTCGGCTTGTTACCAATATACGGTCTGCACTTTGATATATTTTTCTGCTCATCCTTGTCACAGGTAACATCAAAGGATCCTTACTGCTCTTTAATATTGATTCAGCCGAAACAGGCCAAAGGTCAAGAGTGTAATACATCAAAGGTGTGCCGTATAACTTCTTGTATTCTACAGCAGCATACATACTTGTTATCGGACTTAACTGATAACCAAGCACAACGTCAAAATCAGAAGGAAGATTGCGTACAACGTCCTTGCTGTTCTTTACAAAACTGAAGTAATTTTTCAACAAACTAAAAGGATTATGCCCTCTTGGATGTTGTTTGGCGTGAATCACTCGTACTCCCGTTTGCTTGTAATATTCCCTTTCTTTTTGCTTGCAATCATCCGCAGTCTCATATCCTTGGAAGACAATACCTTTAGGATAATTAGGAACACCACAAAGCACTGTCACCTCATGCCCACGTCTTACAAGTTCAGGAGCAATTTCATTGATTTGAAACTGCTCTGGGAAATAGTATTGTGTTACAATAAGTATTTTCATTGAATAAGATATATTTCATATCATACTATCATATAGGTTGATGTATTTTTCAAAACAATTGTCCTTATTAAATAATTTCTCCGCACGTTTTCTACAATCATTTGAATCTAATGGCTTTTTTTGCATGGTCTTTATTGCTTCAGCAATCGCGTTAATATTACCTTGTTCCACAACAATTCCAGTATTTTCGTCAATTGCTTCAGGGGAGCCTCCAGTACGATAGGTTATGACGGGAGTGCCACAAGCCAATGCTTCAATATTGGTTGTTGGAAAATTGTCTGAATAGGTCGGATTTACAAAGGCATCAGCAATACTATAGTATTCGGCAAGTTCCTGTTGGTTTGAAGTACGTGTTACAGATATTATATTTTTAGGCAACTCTTTCTGCTGTTCTCTTGAAACTCCGACCATTACAATTTGGAAATCCTTATGCTCACTAAGTTTAATCATATCCTTATATCCTTTGCGAGGTATCCAAGGAGCAGCGACACCAAGGACTATTATTTTATTTGATCCAATATGCAAACGCTTTTTTAAATCTGTTTGCATAGGTTTAAATACATTTATGTCTATTCCATTATGAATAACACTCACTTTATATTTACTCATAAACGATTGCCTTGTTATTTCTCCAAGCCATTCAGATACTGGTACCATCACACATTTATGTAATCCTATAAACAACTGTTTCTTAAGCATATAGTTGCGAGTTGATTTATCAACGAATAAAGAACTTGGATATTCATTACGCAATTGACAATGAAAGCATTTTTTTTTCCATTTCTCACAATCTATAGAATCGAAATATGCACAATGTCCCGTAAAGGGCCAACAATCATGCAGAGTCCACACTATTGGAATGTTTGTTGTATTAAGATATTCAAACAAAGTACGATAGTTTAAAAAGTAACCATGAATATTATGTAGGTGGATAATGTCTGGTTTATTTTCTTTTATCCATTCCACTAACATTCTTGTTCCCCTACTTGGTCCCAAACCGTGACCATCTAATAAAAGACTATATGCGGCATGTACTTTTTCTTCCCAAGGGGTAACCAATGGAATAGTTTTCAATTGGCTCGGGTTTGAATGACGAAGACCATAAGCCATATATACATCCCAGCCCTTTGTTTTAGCCAATAAACCTATCTGCTCAGCAATTTTACCTGGAGCACCACAATTTAATGATGCACCAATTTGAAGAAGCTTTTTCATGCGTCGTTCCTCCTTTTCTGACAAACAGTAGCTTTTCTAACAACATTGGTATTCATGACCTCTTTCTCTATTATTACATTCTTGAGATATTTTGTAAATAAAAAATATGATGTCATACGAGTCTGAGATTTTTTTTTATAACGTCCATCTGATAATATGGATTCCAATATGTATCTATTTCTTTGAAGCACATTTTACGAACTTCATTGCGATAGTTTCTCTTGTTAGAGAACCAACGACTTATAACAGTTGTTAAGTCATTAACATCATCTTTTTTAAAGAAATCTCCTGTAGTACTTGCATGTATAGCCTCAAATTCAGGCATTTGCCATTCAAGGCAATCATGCGTTATGACAGGACATCCAAACACAAGAGCATGCATTGCCGTTAAACCTACATTACCAGGGGAAACACACAAGTCAGCATTATATATCAATTCTGCATTTTTCTTTTCGTCGTAACAAGCTCCATAAAACCATATATTGTTTTGTAATTGCATGTCTACGGTCTTCTTTTCAAGGTTTTCTCTCTCAACGCCATCACCAACGAATACAAGATTATAGTATTCACCTTGGTTCTTTAATTTAGCCAAAGCCTCAATTAACATATCAAGTTTTTTAACTTTGGTCAATCGTCCTATAAATATTATTGTAGGATAACCATTCTTAAAATGTTCCTTATATATATAAGAAACGTCTATACTTTCTCGTAGTGATTTTTGTTTGTCATAGTCAAGAGAATTATGAATGGCAAAAAGTTTTTTTTCTGGTATACCTTGTTCTATCAATAGTTTCTTTGCCCTATCACCATATACAAATGTACCTGCCACATTACGATAGAGCCATAACTTCATTTTTGCTTCAATACCAGTTTCTTTTCCATACCAGCCATGAGTCCACAGATAGATTCTCTTTCTTTTGAAAAAGGTTGATGCTAACCAAAAGAATACCCAATCAGTAATAGAACGTACTTCTGCCAACATGAAGAAGTTTCTGTATTTCCTCTTGAAGAGAAGTTTTAACATTCCTATTTTCCAATACATTTTGTTAGGGTTTCCTATTGACTTATAATACTTCACATATTTCAAAAGTGAAGTATCCATTTCTTTAATATCTGTTTTTGTTTTACCAAAATACCAGTCGCACTCATATTCTGCGTCAATGGCACGAAACACAGCCTCACGATAACGTGGTGCTGTGTTGAAAATTAAGCATAGTTTCTGCATTCGCTTTTTATATTTTTACGTTTCTGTTCATGAAAGTACGGGAGGAGAAGTTCTTTGTTTCTCCTCCCGATATTGGTGCGGGGGTAATGCTCATATATGGGTTGTCTGTACTGTATCGTTCCAAGTACCCTGCCGTGTTTTTTCGCATTTTCACCCCGCACGACAGAAATTTTGAAATTTTCTTCATCATATATTCTCCTTTCTTTCCTATTATGTTTGTAAACAAATTAGCAAATACACTAACTGCAAACGACATTTGCATATCAAACGGAACATAAACGAAAAAGATTCCTGAAACGATAATTGCAAACAATGATACAAGCCACGTAGGTTTTATTTTAAATACATTTCCACATGATTTTTTCCTGTTTGTTTTAGTACATTATTTAAACCAGCTCCAACTAAGCTATTATCTGGAATATCTTTTGTTACTATTGCACCTGGGGCGATAAATACCCAATTGCCTATTTGACAATCTCCTATAATTTTAGCACCATTTCCTACGAATACGTTGTTTCCTAATACCGGAGTGCCTTTACTTCTATCTCCACCTATAAGCACTTGGGGGTGTATTGTACAATTCATTCCGATTTTTGCTCTTGGATTTATGACAAATGGTCCGTTGTGAGGAAAACTGAGACCAGCTTTTGCTTCTAATCCTTCACTTATTGTCATACAATATTTTCCGCATGAATGTTCTAACAATAATCTGCTCATACTTATAATAATTTTACCCCCCCCATTTTTACTTAAGTATTGACAAAGTCTATATTGAATCAATATCTTAATGCCTGGGATACGAAAATATTGCTGTATATATTTCAAGAAGCGTCCTTTGGGATTTCTTGCTATACAATCTTGGAAAACAAAAGAATAGATTCTCATATTATGCTCTTTTATACGACTTGTAGTTTAACAATGCATAAATAACACTAAACCAAAATAATGAGGAAACCATATAGAATCCAGAGAACAGCAACATATTAGCAGGAAAGAGGGCTATTGGCAACATCGTACAATAACGCTTTTCCTTAATCATTCTTCCTATACTCAATGCAACTCTTCTTATAAAGAAAATGAAAATCATGAGGTACACCACACCACCTGAGATCAAGACATCAAGGAAAACATTGTGCATATAGAACCCAGCTACCTTCAAACCATTCCAAAGACCATAGCCTATAATAGGATTTTCGCTAATTATCTGATAAGAACGTTCGCGCAATTGCGTACGCTCAACATCTGACATATTTTGTTCCAAATCAATACCATTTCCTGTCAAATAATCAAAGGTTCGTCCAAAACCGTCTGAAAACTGTCCCGAAGAGATGGCTATCACGGCAAACGCTGCAATAGCAAGAATTGCTAAAGATATTGTCCTCCAAAAATGCTGACGACCATATACATACAAGGCTATAACAAAACCGGCTATCATAAGCACACCGCCACCACGACCACCACCTAAAATACAAATCATGGCTTGTATTGGTAATAAACATAGAAATACTATTCTAAAAGACTTAGTATTAAAAATACGGAAGCGATTCTCTTTATTATCAGATAACATGTTTGTTAGATTTATGCATAAGCACCAAGCGGCAGAATAGGAGATGTCTTGATGACCTCCAGCCCCACCAATAGTCTGAAATGCAGATACAGACAGCATAGTGGGAATATTGAGAATCAACGCCAACGAACTAATCAACATTATTATATCCATATTTCTTGCAATCATGTCGTATGCCTCATGGCGATAAACATACGTTGCAAGAAAAATCGCAGGAACACTCATAACTCCGAAGAATGTGAATTGCTTGCCTGCAAAACACTCCAACGTAAGATCCGGGAAAATTGCTGATTCAAAAAGGAATGAAAGGATTATGAATACCACCAATAAATATGGCCAAAATATATAATGTTTGGCTTTTTGTGTAAGTTCATGCCACCATACCCATCCTACACAAATGCAAAAGAAAGAGACATTCAAAATAGCAACAAGTCCTCCACCTTTTTCAGGATCGTAGTCTATACCGAATAACGAAAAAAGCAGAAACTGTATGGAACTAACAGCAAGGCTCATTACAACTAAAAATTCTATGATATATTTAATCATCGCTCAAAAGTTTTTTTGTTATAGTTGATGGCATGTAAGCGATAAAAAGTTTGTCTGCATTTGCGCTGTTATTGAACAGACAAGAAGGATCTGCATTACAATGCTTAATATCCTTTACATTTATACTAAACACATTTCTATATTTTTTAAAATATGGCAGACTACAATCATTTACATTGTTTATGATATTGATGAGCGGCTTACCAGTCGAGAACATAGTGAATATCTTACTTGGCAACAGCTTATACAAAAGAGAATTTGAAATATTCAGCAAAAAATCAGCATTTTTCATTACAGATTTCACCTTTTCGTTCTCCAGCATTCCATGATATTCTACCACATCATTACTATTCTCTACAATTATTTTTGTATCACCATCTGTCATACATCCCCATATATGTAATAAATATTTTTTCTTTGATTTTTGGTTCAATTTTCTTAACAGGTCAATAGCTGGCTGAACAGACCTATTACGAGCGTCTAATGATCCTATATAGACTATATTATATACATCATGAGAAAACTTAATTGGACAATCTATTACATTTGTGGTTTCAGGCAAATAAACTGGCAATCCAATATACCTAATATTACCTTTATCCCTATGCAAATCTTTTGCAGTTTCTGGTAGAAAGACACTGTCTACAATTTGTAATTCTTTAATAAATGCTTTGGCAAAACGCTTCTTCTTAAACGCATATATTGCTCCTGCATCGTTGTTAGGAGTTGAAAGTATATCAAAATGATATGTTATGACCCTTATCCTTGTTCCATATTTTTTTTTCAAAATCATAGACGCGGCTATACCGTCATATGGAAGACAAGTACCTATTACAGTGTCTATACCATACTTCTTTATAATTTTATTGGATATCTTTAGTATGTTATGCACCCTTATTCTTGCCGCATTTGGGTACAAAGGGGCAACCAATAAACCCCTCACTAACGAATAATATTTATATATGCAACGCATAAAAGCATTTGTCTTATGCTGTTGCAAATATGTTAATATACGTGTTTGTAGTTCATCTTTTACGAACCATACCTTAGCACCATCAAGGCTCTCAACACCTGTTTCATTATTATATGGAACAGCTATCACATAAACTTCATGACCTTGCCTTACAAACTCACGTACTAAATTTCTGGCGCATACACCATTCGCACTGCCACTATATTTATAGCCACTGGCAAGAAGAAGGATTTTATGTTTTGAATTATTTTTGTCCATTTTTCTGTTATTCAATTTAATCCCTATATTACTCTTTCTGTCAGCTAATGTGCCAAACAGAATAGAACTAAGGTATACGGAAGTTCAAATTAAACTCCACGTATCTTCATTATGTCATTTTATCTCGTGGTTTTACACATCTGTACTTTGTATTGCATTTATTTTTGATTGGAATATTTCAATATGCATCCTCGTCACTACATCACTGGCATATTTCACACGCAACATCTTTATAGCCTCAACTTGTAATCTATGATATATCATACTGTCGCTTATTATCTCCATTGTATTCAATATCGACTGCGCATCACGAATATTACATGTTAAACCATACTCTCCATGTCCTAGAACATCCGAAACAGCCCCAGAATCCTGACCTCCAATACATGGTACGCCTCTCGACATAGCTTCCAATAGAATATTCCCGAATGTTTCTTCCCAAGCAGGATGAACCAAACAGTCCATTTTGTCAAGCAAGCTCATTAATTGTTCATGCGATAGCATACCATGCATCTTTACGCCTGTAAGCCAACCTCTCTGTTTCCACTTTATGTAGGCTGAATCGTTTTCATTATAACCTCCTACCAAATGAAGCTCTGCTTTACTATGCTGATAGCGATACTTAGCAAATGCCTCCAATAATGTTTTAATATTTTTCCTTGGGCTACACAAGCCTGTGGCTATTGATATAAAGCGAAAAGCCGTATCTATAGGTTTTGAGTTCTTGAAATCTTGTACAATCCAATCTTTATAGATTGGATTAGGAATCACAGGCACTATCTTCTCTGGATACGCTTTTGTTATCATTCTATGTGTATAGTCGCTATTTGCGATAAAGGTTATCCGTTCATCAGCCATAACTTGTTTGAAGGTGATATTCTTTAGTAACCAATCCAACCGGCTACGTCCTTTCATTAGGCTCAGTTGATACGGGCACCAATCACGTACAGTACAGAACACCGGAACTTTGTTTGATACAAGCGATGCAGCTTTAGCATATTCATATGTCCAATGTGCATGCAACACATTTATATCTCCTATATGCTTTCTAATGACATTTACTATTCGTTGTGGTAAATAAAACTGCCCAATCACGAACTGGTGGATACCCATTATCTTTGGCAGTAGCCCTATGGGAATCAAGTGTATAGTTATCCTATTTCCCTTAAGTTTCCGTTTCTTTTGCAATTTTTCCGTAGTAAGTGTGAATATTTGCAACTCATGTCCATCTTCCAAAAAACCTTTTACCAACGTATTCACTGCTGAAGCACTAGTATTGATGGCTGGTATATTCTTTTCATTCAGCCATTCTGCCAGACTGGCTGGGTTTACTGGTCCTACAATTCCTATTCTCATAGCTACGCAGCAAATTTAAATTCAACTTGCAACGTAGTATTCGCATAATTCGAAACAAAAAAAAGTTCCGAACACTTATCTTCACGAATTACCCCCCCATTAAATGACATCTAAATAACAACATCAGTATTTGTCTTTTAACATTATATTTCAAAGTTAATATTGTTAGTCTTGCTCTGACAGATAAAGGCTTCTTTTCATATTTCACCGTTGGATAACCTGATTTTGCAAGATACTCTACGTACAAGTTTTTATCTGGTGTAGGAGCATTGTACCATGGCTTAATTCCAACGGATGCATAATGATAAACCATTGGTTCTTTTGCATACGCCATATAATCGAATTTTTTCAACTCAGGTTGTGTCGCTATTCGTAAATTTCCTGCTGTATGATTCCATTTTGGAGGCAACAAAAACCATTTCTTCTTGAAATAGTAGTTTAATACATCCTGATCGTGCAAATACACTTCTTCTCTATGTCTTTTAGCATACTCTATAAGTCCTGGCTCAACGTTGTGCTCACGCCAGTATTTTAAGTTTACCATCATAATTCCAGAGCAGAAGGTTCGTTCTCCAACCTCCATATGAAGCTGCAAACGATGCTTTTCTGTATAGGGAAAGAAATCAAGAGTGGCTGCCAAGGCATAATTATCAATTTCTATTTTGAAAATTTCTTGGATGTTTCTAACGACTATCATGTCACAGTCTAGATACAATACTTTATCCAAGTCCTTCGGAAGTACACTCGATAAAAGCAACCTATAGTAAGCTGCCATGGAAAGAGGGCGTTTCTTGCGGAATTGCACACCTTCTAGTTTCCTATCATCTACAGTATAGAATACTACCCGATTTTCGTACCTATTTGATAATTCAACCAATAAATTTTTAGCGACTTCAGACAAACCTTTATGCAAGATATGCACTATTATATAATGTTCTCTATTGTTTTCATATAGAGAGCACAACATAGCCATTGCATGTTGCAAATATTTATCATCCGTGTTAATTACAATATTAAAAGTCATTTTGTTTCTATTTACTTTTTCCAATTAATGTTTCTAAGAATAACTTTGGCAGGAATTCCACCAATAAGACAATGTTGTTCATTGAATGGTTTTGTTACAACCGCTCTTTGGGTAACAACACAATCATCAGCAATACAAGTACATTTGTTGAGTGTAACCTCTGAAGCCAACCATACTCTATTACCTATATTAATGGGACCTTCCATCAAAACCTTTTTTTCGCCGTGCCATACATGATGACCATCGGACGTATTGACCGTACAATTCCAACCAAGTGCACAATCGTCTCCAAACGTAATTTTACTTTCTGTTCGGAAATAACAGTTACAATTGCAATAAAATTCATTACCAAAATCTATATAACCAGATTTATCACAACGGAGCACTGTTCCCTCTGATACAACTGCGTGTCCCCTAAAAATGAGTTTAGCGTCACGATTCAAAAAAATACACGCCCTATTCGCATTCATTGCAGGAGATTTACCCCCCCCCGAGTTTTACGATAAAGGGCTTCACATCTACTAATTCAATTTGTCCTCTCCGTAGTTGTTCTATACGTAGATTAGTTCTAACAAAAATTGGTAGATGCACTGCCTGTTTAATAGGCAAGTAGCGTATATTGAACCATATTGTATACAACAAATTTAAGAATCTTTTTATCATAAGTAATAGTTTAATCTTTATTTCATAATATTCTTTAATAGGAATTTTCAATAAGTTCAGAATTTGAAGAAACTTTACTTAAATCATAATGGAACTTTAAAGTAGAAAGATGCCTTTTTTTATATTTTGCGAAATTACGTTGAGGTATCCATCCATACATTTCGTGTTTAAAATGTTTGGGTACGAACTCATCGCGTGGTATCTCCTTTATTACTTTTGCAGGATTACCTCCTATCAACACAAAACCATCTGGGAAACTTTTTGTTACCACAGATCCGGCAGCAACAACTGTTCTGCGTCCCAAAACAACTCCAGCCATAATCATTGAATTAGATGCTATCCAGCAATGATCTCCTATAATCGTTTCTTTTTTGATATTTTCAGCCTGATTTATTAAGCTATGGTTCGAACTAATGATAATGCAGTTTTGGGCTATCTCAACATAATCGCCAATAAAAATTTTACCAAACCCCTGAATGTAACATCCCCCTCTCTGAGTAAGTTTAACATGTTTTCCTATCAATAAATTACCTACGACGGTAGAATGTTTATCGTATGGATAATATATTTTTTGAAATGGGGGGGGGGGAAAAATTGTTTCCAAATAAAGTTTAAAAAGCCTACTTCTAACCATGTCTTATGAAAACACCTCCAATCGCGAAGAATCGGAATACACTCAACTATATCCAAAACTATTTTTCTAAATATTTTTATCATATCTTTATGTATTTTGATAATACCGGTCTTACTACATCAAAGTAATCTAATTTTAGAGGTTTGCTAATCAACAAAGTCAAACCGATGAATAACAAGAATCCTACTCCAATAGACAATATTTTTATATGTGCGAAGGGCGAGAGTCCTATAGCATACCAAGAAACAAAACCCATAGAAATGCAACTGACAAAAATTTTCATCAATTTACCAATAGGAAGCATTGAAGTCATTGGTTGTTCTAAGGTCTTTCTAACCACATTGAACATTAGAAGGAGCTTTGCCAAATTACATAAAACGGATATAGCAGTTATGGCATAAGGTGAGTTTATGGTTTTTACCGACCAATATTCAAGTAGCCATACGGCAATGAATATTACCATGTGAATACGCGCATACTCTTTCGTCTTGTCAAGAGCTAACATAATCGGATAAAAAGGTACCACTGTAAAAAAGTTTACAACCAACATTATGCGGAAATAAATGGCTGATGCCAGAAACTTGTCACCATAGAGGAATGTAAGTGTATCGCTAGCAAAGAACCAAAAGAAAACAATAAGAGGATAAAGAATCAAAGCAGACTTTACGGATGTGCGTGTCCATAATTCTACGATTTTATTGGAGGCTTCTTTATTTGATACCATTTCACTGAAAACAGGCAGAAGTACTGTGGCACCTGCACTTAATACCATACTTACAAATGGGAGTTCTAAAGAACCATTAGCAAAGTCTGCAAAAACTTCTTGCCCATAATAACGGCTAATGAAGAATTGGTCTGCTGCTTTAGCTCCAATCCCATATAATCCAGCAATCATCAAAGGTGTTGAATACCTAAATATTTCTTTATATCTAATACTGCATGGTTCTTTTTTTACACCTTTATAGGGTATATTTTTAACCCACATAGCAACTATTAGCGAAATAAACGAGGCTATTACAAAGCCCAACACCGCAGTTTGACAATCTGCTCGATAAAAAGCTACAGGCAACGCGACAAAAATCACCATTAAAATTCTTGTTGCCACAATATATATAGCATTCCAAATGGTCTTCTTATATGTCGCAAGAATCCCCTGAAGTCCCATAGTGGGCAAAACCAATACAGGAGTTGGGGAAAAAATCTTTATATTAATCCCCAAGTTAGGGTTTTTTAATATTACTGCTATTGTATCCGCACCAAAGAAAAGAACCAAAGAAAAAACAGATCCCAAAGCAAGAAACGCTATTTCTAATCTTCTAGTCAAGGTCTTTCCTTCTCCTTTACTTACACGAGGAAGAAAAAACGAATAGGCTAAAGGAAGTCCTAGTGTAAATACGGATTGCAATGTGGTGTATACATACAATACTTGTTTGTATGTACCATATTCTGTTTTTGTCAGATAACGACTCAATATAGCAGAACTAACAATAGCAAAAAGGAAAGAAAATAAACTTCCGATTCCTATCCACATTGCCTGTGCAGTGTTGCTTGTGCTTTGTTTACTCATTAATAAAATTCCAAATTAAAAACGATTGATTATTTTCCGTTGTAATGTTCAAAAAATAACTTGCACTGATTTTCTGCGGTGACAAGCATATATCACTAAAGAGTATAAGAAGTACAAATTATTTTTCGAATATTACATATAAATACTAATTCAATACTTTCTCCACACCATCTTGTTAATAATACCAACGTATGACTGTACAATCTTCACGACCTTGGTAGATACATTCTCGTCTGCATAGTCTGGTACTGGAATGCCATGCTGACCGTCACGGCAAAGCTCTACAGCGGTATCTACAGCTTGGAGCAATGACTTCTCATCGATACCAGCAATGATAAAGTCTCCCTTATCTATAGCCTCAGGACGCTCCGTACTGGTACGGATGCAGATAGCAGGGAAAGGATGCCCCACTGAGGTAAAGAAACTTGATTCCTCGGGAAGTGTGCCAGAGTCCGATACTACGGCAAAAGCATTCATCTGGAGACTGTTGTAGTCATGGAAACCGAGTGGCTCATGCTGGATGACTCGCTTATCAAGTTGGAATCCAGATGCCGCGAGGCGATTGCGTGAGCGTGGATGACAGCTATAGAGAATAGGCATATTGTACTTCTCTGCCATGTGGTTGATAGCGTTGAATAGAGAGAGGAAGTTCTTCTCTGTATCAATATTCTCTTCACGATGAGCAGAAAGAAGGATATATTTTCCCTTCTCCAAACCAAGACGCTGGTGAACATCGCTTGCCTCTATCTCGGCAAGGTTGTTGTGAAGAACCTCTGCCATGGGAGAACCTGTAACGTAAGTACGCTCCTTGGGCAGACCACAATCAGCAAGATAGCGACGGGCGTGCTCTGAGTATGCCATGTTAACATCACTGATAATGTCTACGATACGGCGGTTGGTCTCTTCTGGGAGACACTCGTCCTTACAACGGTTGCCTGCCTCCATGTGGAAGATGGGGATATGGAGGCGCTTGGCTCCGATAACGCTAAGGCATGAATTGGTGTCACCTAACACTAATACTCCGTCTGGCTTGGTCTGGGCGAAGAGCTTGTAAGAGCAGTTGATGATATTTCCACATGTGGCACCAAGGTCATCACCTACGGCATCCATGTATACCTCAGGCTCAGCCAATTTCAGGTCGCGGAAGAAAATGCCGTTGAGGTTGTAATCGTAGTTCTGACCTGTATGGGCGAGAATTACATCAAAATACTGACGGCATTTGTTGATAACGGCGGCGAGACGGATAATCTCGGGACGTGTGCCAACAACAATAATGAGCTTTAATTTGCCATTATCTTTAAACTTTATATCTGAATAATCAAATTTGGGTTGCTTTTCCATGTTCCTTTTCTTTATTTCTGTTCTACCTTATCAAAATAAGTATCTGGCTTATTAGGGTCAAAGATTTCGTTGCAATACATAACTGTAACTAAATCTTTTGTGTCGGAGAGATTGATGATGTTGTGTGTGTATCCAGGGAGCATGATGACTGACTGGATTTTGTCACCACTTACTTCGTAGTTTAGCACCTCGCCTGTGCCTTCCTTGCGGAGCTGGATAAGGCCATGACCTGCTACAACAATAAACTGTTCCCATTTGGTGTTGTGCCAATGCTCACCTTTAGTAATACCGGGCTTTGATATATTGATGCTTACCTGACCACAGTTGAGAGTATGTACCAATTCTGTGAATGAACCACGTGGGTCTACATTCATCTTCAAGTCGAAAATAGCTTTGTCCTTTGGCAGATAGCTAAGGAATGTGCTGTAGAGACGCTTGGCAAACGAGTCGGCAGGAATCTCTGGAATCATCAATGTCTTGGGCATGTCAGCAAACTTGTGGAGCAAGTCTACGATTTCACCAAGGGTAGCCTTGTGAGTGATAGGACAATAGCAGTACTTGCCTTCTGCTGAAGGAAGTACGTCAAGTCCCTCAAACTCGCAATGATGCTCCTCACCCTTTAATGCGTGAATCATCTCGTCAACAAGGTCATCAATGTAAAGCAGTTCAAGCTCTACACTCGGGTCGTTTACTGTGATGGGGAGGTCGTTGGCTATATTGTTGCAGAATGTGGCTACGGCACTATTGTAGTTTGGACGGCACCATTTGCCATAGAGATTTGGGAAACGGTAAACCAAAACCTTGGCTCCTGTTTCCTTGCCATACTCCAAGAACAAGTCCTCTCCAACTTTCTTGCTTCTGCCATACTCACTGTTACCAAAACGTCCTGTTAAAGATGCTTGCTGTGAACTTGAAAGCATAACAGGGCAGTTGTTACCGTGAGCCTTAAGGGTGTCGAGCAAGGTAGAGGCGAAACCGAAGTTGCCCTTCATAAACTCGTCATTATCCTTGGGGCGGTTTACGCCTGCAAGGTTGAACACGAAGTTGCACTCCTTGCACCATTGGTCAAGCTGCTCGGGAGTAGAGTCGAGGTCGTACTCAAATACTTCCTCTATCTGTAGGTCTCCGTAGCAGCGAGCCTTGCCGTCTTTTATATTATTGAGTTGAGCACAAAGGTTTTTGCCTACAAAACCTTTGGCTCCTGTAACTAAAATCTTCATACGCCTAAATTACTGCACGAAGTTGCCCTCGCCACTCAACTCTTTCTTAATGTACTCCAAGGCTCCAATCTTTGCCTTTGTTTCCTCAAGGTTCAAACGATAGGTGTTGTCTGAGTTAAACTCTTCGATTTCAGCACGCTTGGTATCTCCTTCCTTGAAGAACTTGTCGTAGTTCAAACCACGGTTGTCAGCAGGCACGCGATAGAAGTTGCCCATATCCTCTGCCTTGGCACACTCTTCCTTTGTGAGCAATGTCTCGTACATCTTCTCACCATGACGGATACCGATAACCTTGATTTCTTCTTTCTTGCCACCGAACAGCTCACATACTGCCTCTGCCTGAGTCTGGATTGTACAAGCAGGAGCCTTTTGTACGAGAATGTCACCATTCTGACCATGCTCGAAAGCAAAGAGAACAAGGTCAACAGCCTCCTCCAACGACATGATGAAGCGTGTCATCTTTGGCTCGGTCAATGTGATAGGGTTGCCATTGCGAATCTGATCAATCCACAAAGGTATAACAGACCCACGTGAGCACATAACGTTACCATAACGTGTGCAGCAAATCTTGGTTTTGCCTGAATAACGACTCTTTGCCACAGCAATTTTTTCCTCAATAGCTTTGGTGATACCCATCGCATTGATAGGATAAGCAGCCTTATCTGTAGAGAGACAGATAACAGCGCCTACACCAGCCTCAATAGCGGCAGTAAGCACATTGTCTGTACCAATAACGTTGGTTTTGACAGCTTCCATCGGGAAGAACTCACATGAAGGCACCTGCTTCAGGGCTGCTGCGTGGAAGATATAATCTACGCCAGGCATAGCGTTACGGCATGATTGCAAATCACGTACATCACCAATAAAGAACTTAATCTTGTTGGCCACATCAGGATACTTAACCTGATATTCATGGCGCATATCATCTTGCTTCTTCTCATCACGTGAGAAAATACGAATCTCACCAATATCTGTACGAAGAAAACGATTCAATACTGCGTTACCGAAGGAACCTGTTCCACCAGTAATCATAAGGGTTTTACCTGCAAAAATGCTCATAATTTTATTTTAATTTAATTTGTTTTTAATCTCTTCTAAAAATATCACGTGTATATACTTTATCTTCTACATCTTTCAAACAATCATCAAAGCGATTGGCAATGATAGCCTTGCTCACTGCTTTAAATGTATCGAGATTGTTTACAACTTTACTTCCAAAGAATGTTGTACCATCTTCGAGTGTAGGTTCATAAATGACGACTTCAGCACCCTTTGCCTTTATGCGCTTCATGATGCCTTGAATAGCAGATTGACGGAAGTTGTCGGAGTTTGACTTCATTGTCAAACGGTATACACCAATAACGCAGTTGCCATGTTCGGCATCATATTGATTATTGCTTGAATAGTCGTACCATCCAGCTTTGCGCAATACGGCATCTGCGATGTAATCTTTGCGTGTGCGGTTAGACTCAACTATAGCAGACATCATATTCTGTGGGACATTCTGATAGTTTGCGAGGAGCTGCTTGGTGTCCTTTGGTAAGCAGTAACCACCATAACCGAATGAAGGATTGTTATAGTGTGTGCCGATACGGGGATCAAGACCTACTCCTTCAATGATGGCTTTTGAGTCGAGACCTTTCACTTCTGCGTAAGTATCGAGTTCGTTGAAGTAGCTTACACGGAGCGCAAGGTATGTGTTAGCAAAGAGCTTAACGGCTTCGGCTTCTTTCATGCCCATAAAGAGGGTGTCGATGTTTTCCTTGATGGCACCTTCTTGCAAAAGTGCGGCGAAAGTCTTAGCAGCTTCAATCAACATATTAACATCAGTTACCGATTCGATAGCTTTGTTCTCTGCCTCAAACTCTGGCTTGTTGATAATCTTAGGGTAACCAACAATGATACGGCTTGGGTATAGGTTATCGTAAAGCGCCTTGCTCTCACGAAGGAACTCTGGAGAGAAGAGAAGATTAAACTTCTTAACTCCTTTTTGAGCATACTTCAAATAGAGGTTGCGCGTATAGCCGACAGGAATGGTTGACTTGATGACCATAATGGCATCGGGATTTACTTCCAATACAAGGTCGATGACTTCCTCTACGTGGGTAGTGTCGAAGTAGTTCTTTATAGGGTCATAATTGGTTGGTGCAGCTATAACTACAAAATCTGCATCAGCATAAGCAGATTTACCGTCAAGTGTGGCTACAAGGCTTAAAGGCTTTTCAGCCAAATACTTTTCGATATAATCATCTTGGATAGGTGGAATCTTATTGTTTAGTTTTTCCACCTTTTCAGGAATTACGTCTACTGCTGTTACATGATGATGTTGAGATAGCAATGTAGCTATGCTCAGTCCCACGTAGCCTGTACCAGCTACTGCGACTTTGATGTCTTTAAAATCACGCATATTTTTTGGATTTAGTTTTTTATATACTTATTTACTTCTGAAGCCAACTAACCAATGATACTTCATGTCCATCAGGATAATGCACATTGTAATTATTAGGACTACTAATCATATAGTCGTATTCTGGCCCTTTAATGTATGGATAGATTTGCAAATACTCATTTCCTCGCCATTCTCCAGTATTGCTTATTAATGGTAATATCACTATGTTGTCTTCTTTTAATTTGAACGTATCGCCAATTCCAACCTCCCAATTACACCACTTAGACATTAATGCCAAATCAGTTGCCAACAAGACAAATTTGTCATTCATCATAATTTTATGTTTTATCTTTGTCGCAGTTTCTCCACAGGTTTTCTTTGGCATAGAGTCATCTGCCCAATCAACATAAATGCTTATACCCAAATTCTCAAAGAATCTCCTTGTAACGTGCACATATTTTGCATCGTAGTGAGAATGTGACAAGAAAATTGTCTTTTGCCAGCTACTCGCATATCTGTAATCTCTTGCTTCGTTCAATACATTTGAAAAAGTTTGTCTTCGTCCAGTCAAAGCATTTACGACACTTTCCAAACGTTCTCTTGTAAAAAGATTCGTCTCCATAATGTATTATCTATTTAATAGGTCATCAAATAATGAAGCATAACAAAAATCTGTCAACAACCTTGGATTACAATTTATTCCTTGATGAGTCAAATTTTGGTATAGGATTAAGGCGGCAGCTCCTGTTGATGCTATCGGATATACCTCTGCGTTTTCATTTGAATATTTCATCAACAGTTTGTATTCGTCCAAAACGCCTTCCATACCCCCGATAAAGACACCTGCGTATATTGGATTGTCTGTCAACATTCTCTTCCGCATTATTGCCAGACTTTCTGAAATGTTTCTCTTTTCATCCGCATGACATCTAACTTCTTTGGTAAGAATAACATTATCAAACTGCTGATTCTCTTTTGGCATTTTCCCTGAAAAGTAATTTGACTGATAGATGGTTATATGCTTATTGTAATCAAACCCACGTTTTTTGAATATATCATGGATAATTGGAGTAATCGCAGGATGGCCGCCCCACACCAATTTGTAATTAGGTATGATTGCATTGACTAATGCTACTACTGCATCTCGAATTGCTATGAAATCAGCAGAATCAAAAAATCTATGATCTCTATCCTTTGTCGGCATACTTGCAGACAAGAATATTACAGGTTTGCTTGAATCCATGATGTGTTATCGTTTATATTTATTGCTGAAATTCCAGATTTCTCTTCTAACCAAGCTAAATGCTCAAGCCATTCGTCCAAAATACATTGATTGTCGTAAAGCAGATACATGGGTAATCCTTCGCTCTTTTTCTTTTTGATGTCTGAGATATAGTAGTCCCACGATTTTGGTATTCCTATCAACGGAATAACATTACATTTATGCTTTGTAGAGTTTACATGTATCATCCCATCCACTTGTTGGCTGAAGGATATCCTTTGCTTGCGAAGATTGTTGGTGAAAGTATTAACCAATGATTGTTTACGTGATTCGTACAATCGAGCATATATCGATTTTATATGCAGAACAAGCTTATTAAGCTTTTCTTCCTTTATATCTGTTAGATTGTCATCTTCGAAATCTGTTTCTTCAAGTCTTATGATTTCGTTAAAACTCAATTCTCTTCTTACTTCTACAAATGGCATAAGGATAGAACATATACCAATTCTCAGGCTTTGAGCCGTGTGATACTCCTCCAATGTCCATTTACTTGTGTCATCAAAGAAATGCTTTGAGTTTAATAGAATCAATACAAATGAATCTGCTAATCTATGCTTTAATGTCTCTTGGAATTTAACACCAGCCGACAAGCTCTCTGTATCTAAAAAAACGGTATAACCAGCATGAAGGAATTTGTCATAAAATCGATTTGCCAATGCTTGACTATCTGCTCTCTTATAACTGATGAAAACATTCCGTTCTTTGGTTAAAAGACCAAGATTGGATAACACATGGTTTATTACTTCTATTATTCCATTGTCATCATCTTTATTGGAGATACGAGCTGCGTTAATTTCTTTCAATGATTCAGGAAGTAAACGACCTACATTGTCGAATGCATCAACAATTGGTATGATAACAACCGACTTTTCCTTTAGTAAAGAAACAATCCCGTTGTCCTTGTCACTGGATGTTTCTCTTGTAAAATACAATGCGACGGAGGGGTTGGTACCCAAAGATTTTGCATCGAATGTATTGGGGAACACGAATTCATAACTATCTTCAGATATGTGCATTTCATTCAATGTTGTTTCCAATCTTGATTGTACGACATGGAGCAAATCATTGTTTTCCCCCAATAAAATTATCTGATATTTTGAGTTTATCATTGTTCTTAAAACTAACGAGTTGGATTTATATCATACCCTGAAGCGTCATTCTCGCTTTTATCGAATGCATTGTCTATATACTTATCTATATCGGCAAGAAAGTCATCTTCCTCTACATATGAAATGTAAGAACCTGTCAATGTGCCTACACAGTTGCAAGTGGGACAGTCGTATTTCTTCGGATTTTGATTGAAACGGTTGTTGTTGATTATCGGGAACACTAATTTCTTTTGATATCCAGAAACAACACAACCATCTGTATTTATGGTTTCATATTTAAACCAATCGTATCCACCATTTACCTTCATGATAACACCGACAACTCCATTACGCTGTGATGTTCTGTCTTTTCGGGTAATCTTTTTCAAGCAATATTCTATTTCCCAATCAATCCACTTACTCTGCCTCATATTTGGAGAGATTATTACGATTGTTACTGATGTATCAAACATCATATCCCGTAGATTTTTCTTTATATTCTCGGTTGATGTGTCTGTCAAATCTGGAGAATCGGATGTTTCTCCCTGATAGTATGAAGCATCTTTTCCCATAGCTTCTATGATTCTGTCACGCAAAGCGCGTGCTTCACTATACTTATATGATATGAATGTCTTGTGTGCCATATTAAAATAAAGATTTGATTTTTGTTATATACCATTTCAAATCAGGCATTTTCTCTACTATTACCTCGTAGTAACATGCAAATTCTACTTGGTGTGTGTTTGGAAAAATATCAATGTTTACCGCATCATTCAGCTGTTGGCCTTTTCTTAGATAAAACTGTAAAATATCCTCTTGATTCTTTACGAGCATTGATCTTAAAGGTATTCTTTCAATAAAGTCATCTTTTAATCCTTTAGCTTTTAGATATTTTCTAAAACTTTTGAGTTTTGTTCTGATTTTATCCAAATCTCCTAACGTATCGTTGAATGATATTGGCATTTCTTTTATCTCAGGAACTTCACAATATGATAAGTATGAAACGTGGAATCTACAATTATTTCCATGCAGGCTTGTAATCTTTTCAATATGTAGATTGCTTATTGAAAGATTATTGAAACTTGACTGAAAAAGCTCGAAGCTATTGTGGTAGCATCTATGGCGAAATTCTTTTGAAAGCAAATCCCAACTTAATCTGAGGTCTAGTGAGGTTGAACTCAAATGCTTGTAGAAAAAATAAACACAATTATGAGCTGTATAATGCCTATCAATAATTCCTTTTATCTTATCTGCTAGCTCATCTTGCATTTTCGCGATACCTGCTTCCGATGCAGAATATTTGATAGAGTACAAATGGCGTATGTCAAATGGTATGCTGTTGGTGTTTTGTTGCGTCAACAATATCATTCTTTCCGCATCACTTCGTACTCCCATTAAATACCCCAACTCATACATTACATTGGGATTACGCCCTGTTGTATCAATTATCGCGAAATCAGAATTTCGAATGCATGCCAGAGTATTCTGAATAATGTCTATCGAACCTTTAGCTGGCACACTACGAGCTTTTATGCCAAGATCCAAGCAAGTTTTCTTATATACATCATATATTGGACTTAATCTTTTATTGCGAGGCATTATGATAAAACATTCCATTCTTTTTTCTTGTTCAAATTATCTTGCTCACACTCACCCCATCTATAGCTCTCTGATAGATATCTTTTACCATTCCCATTGACGGAACAACAGATAGGTTGCAACGAGTAGCAATTCTTTTAAAGGCTCTCATCACATTCTGTCGCACCCTTTTCACCTCGCAATCCGCCATTTGTATATCTGCTGATTTGATGAAAGGGAATAAGAATTCTGAATCGGAAGGGTAGCGGTCTGCAATTTCCTGCATGGCAGCATCCCATTGTACGGTTACACGTGGTAATCCTGGTATTTGTGAGATGTATGTTAATGTGAATCCTTTGATGTCGGTTTTCTTGATGTTTGCCAAATCTGTAAAACTGATGCCTCTGCCGTAGATGCAAAAGAAGAACATATCACGGGCAAAAGTTTGTGGTATGGAATCAGACAGGTCGGCATAACGCATTCTACGTAATTCATCAACTGACAGCAATTCACGTTCTTTTTTGGCTGGCAAAGCAACTCTTACGCCTTTCAGTAATTTAAGTTTTGGAACAATTCCTTCTTTTACTGCAATATTATATACCGAACTGATTTGGTATAGATAGAGTCGAGTTGTTGATTGTTTACGCCCTTTGGTATTCAACCATTCCTCGAATTTTACCATAAGTTCTGGAGTCAATTCGTTTAATGACAATTCCTCTTTACCCAAGAAGTTGACAAAGCAACGGAGTGCCATCTCACGATTGTGAGCAGCCTCAAAGTGACCTTCTTCTTTGTCTTTTTCTATTTTTCGACGAGAATATGCGAAGAAATCGGTTCCCATTTTTACTTCTCTACGATGACTAATAAAAACTATTCAAACAGATAGCCGTAGTTGTTTTGCAACGCCTCAAATTCTGTTTCGCAGCGATTATGCAGTTCTTTGTCGCTGTCCTTGAATATCTTTATAACTTTCTCTATCTCTTCCTTTACGGTTCTTCCAGCTTCAAAGATGGGTCTAAGCTCGTCTTTGAAATAGTCGATGAAAGGTGCATAGTAGTAGCCTATCTCTTCTATCATAAAATAGAAGGTGTCATAGGCATCTTTCAAATCCAGTTTCTTGTCTCTTACATCTGCAAGTGTCTGAAGACGGAGTATTTCTATGTTTTCTACCTGAGCTGACACCTCTTGGGTGGTCTTCACTTGGTGAAAATAACGGTCGATAAAGGCGTTGCGCTCATGCAAGTTACGCTTGTAGAACAGCTCGCGCTCTTTTTTGTCTGCCTCGTTCTTGTTTACTTCCTCAAAACGTTCGGCATGTACGCCTGATAAGGCTACTGCCATTCCACCGACATCCATGATGAGCTTGCGGTCTCGGGCTATGCGGATTACATAACCTTCGAGTCCGGCATATTCACCAGTCACGATACGAAGTAGGGTACGGTTCTTGGAATAATAAACAAAAGGACGAAGAAGGAAACGGAGACGCTCTGGCTCGGTTTCTGCCACACGCATAAATGGCTCCATCTGGTTGCAAGGGATGGTGGCTACCTTTCCAGTACTACAATTCTGACAGAGTTTATATGGTTTTATGTTTTTATCTAAGTAGTCCTGTAATGTTTCTGGGTCACCTTGCAAGAATATCAGTCCACTTACAGAAGGAGTTTCTACTTCGCGCATTCCGCCTCTGTTTCTGTGGCGAGGGACATATTTTATGGTCTTATGCACAAAATGGGTTACTCCATCTTTCTTTAGCTGTTCTTCTATCGACTTTACTTTTTGATTGTGTACAAAAAGATAACTCCATGACGTACAGTTATCTTTATCGTCATTACTTGGAACCACTTCGGGAATGGATTCGTTTTCTTTCTCAGTCTCAGTTTCCTTGTTCGCTTGCGAACACTTCTTTATCGCTGAACCAGTCATTTCGTCTGGCTCAGAAACGTGTGTGCCCTTTGGAAATCCTTTGCTTTCAGTTGTCTGAAAACTCTTTATTTCGTCGGCTGTAGACTGAGAAACCGTGCAATCCTGCTCCATAACCTCTCCTCTACTTTATGTCACTGTTGGCTGTCATCACCTGGGATGACGATGCCAATTTTACAATAACATTGTTCATAAATTCATACTATCTGTGTGTATGTTTGTCCAGTTATGGGATTCAATGTTTTACAAATCAAATGTGCTGATTGTGCAGCATTTTCACCTCATAGTGGCTTTGTGTCTCTATCGGTTCATCCGTATTTTGTACGTCAAAATACGGATGAACCGAATTGAGACTGAAAATCAAGGTGTTTTATGGTGCTGATATGGCAGGCTTATTAAACATTTCTACGTAAAATCGCAAAATGGCGGAAGATTTTCGGGAGAAGATGATAATAAATGCAAGAAAAAATGTACCTTTGCAGCACGTTCCGTATTTTGACGTACAAAATACGGACGAGAGACATTCTTTTGTTAAACATTTCGATTCTGGCTTTTAACTGAATAATTTTTATTTTTTGCACCAATACGACTCTTTTCTCTTCTGTACACGATTTTGCGAATAATTTTGGTTACCTTTGTATTCTAATACAATTACATTAGCATGAGCAACGAAATTACCATAAGAGAAATAGACACAGACCATCTTGGCAAATTGATATATTGCATTCGTGGAACCCGCGTTATGCTTGATATGGATTTGGCTGATATTTATGGCTATAGTACAAAAGACTTTAATCGCCAAGTCAAAAATAATATAGAGAAGTTTGATCAAGATTTCATGTTTCAACTGACCGACGAAGAGTATGAAAACTTGAGGTGCAAAAATTCCACCTCAAGTTGGGGTGGTCGTAGATACAATCCATATGCTTTTACAGAACAAGGTATCTATATGCTTATGACTGTATTGAAGGGGCCGTTGGCCACCAAACAAAGCAAAACTCTAATTCGCATTTTCAAGCAAATGAAGGATTATGTTATAGACAATCAATCTTTGCTTGGGCAACGAGAGTTTCTGCAATTATCTTTGCAGACCACTCAGAATACCCAAGATTTGCTCGAACTGCGCAATTCTTTATCCGCAGTCGATGATAAGGTCGCAGAAATAATAGATACTTTAGGTACTGTCGTTACAAAGTCAGAGTTGGCTAATGTCATGCTTGATTTTGGCAGTCCTTCAATAAGACGTGGATGGCTCATACTTAATGGGCAGCCTGTAGAATCTGATTTGGCATATCAACAAATATATTCGTCTGCAAAGAACACAATACTTGTGATAGACAATTATATTGGTCTGAAAACTTTGGTATTGCTCAAAAATGTTTCAACTAATATAAAAATCACCATTGTTTCAGACAATGTAGGCAACCGCTTGCATCAAACAGAATTTGACGACTTTATTCGCGAATATCCTCTCAGCATTTCATTCAAAAGGGCTGGTGGTATATTTCATGATAGGTATATCGTCATTGATTACAATACAGACAATGAGCAAATTTACCATTGTGGCGCATCCTCTAAAGATGGGGGCAATAAGGTTACAACAATTACCGCAGTGGCGGACAATGCTATATATCATCCTATTATAGATAGCATTGCCAACAACCAAGAGTTTCAGTTGTCCTAATTGCATGCCGATTTGCTAAAGACTGCTGCAATTCGTCTTCTTGTGTTTGACGACCGTGTGGAGATTATCAATCCTGGCTGCATCATGGGTGGACATAGCATAGAGGAGGTGATGCTCGGCAATTCTTTTGCACGAAATCCTCTCATGACAAATTTCTGCGCCAAGACAATGCCGTATCGCGGATTGGGGTCAGCCATTCCTCGAGTATTGTCAGAGGATAGCCATATCAAATTTATAGATAGTAAAGATGGAAACCTGTTTACTGTTTGCATTTATCGTGTCCTTGCAGAAAAACACAATGAGACTGAAATCATCGGCTGTGATTTGGCAAGGAGTAAAACGGGAAAAGCAAGGAGTGGTGATTTCTTGGCAAGGAGTGAAGACGAGAAAGCAAGGAGTATAGGTGAAAAGGCAGTAAGTAAAGAAGAATTACTCCTTGCCTTTTGTTCTGAACCGAGAAGCTTGTCTGAAATTAGTGAATTTCTTAAATTGAAAGAGAAGTATAAGATGAAGAAAAAACTTATAGACCCACTATTGGGCAAGTCTCTCCGCATGACAGAACCAAACTCTCCTAATAGCCCGACACAAAAATATGTTATTATTGGTAACGATGATTAGGACTGTCCTTATTCTTATCGTTATGTTGCCTTCTTTTTACTGGGATTTGTATTCAGTAAAAAGAAGGCAACATGCTATTTTTTGCTTATTTTCCGTATTATTTTCTTATTTGCCTCGTTGATTTTCGACACATCAATGGAGTTCAGATACACTTGCGTTGTCTTTATGGAGTTATGCCCCATGCCCTCGCTGATTATTGGAATGGGTATGTCCATATCTCTCGCTATACTTGCCCAGGTATGCCGTGCGGTATATGTGGTGAGTGGCATTTTCAACCCTGTCATTTCACCTATCTTCTTCAAATTATAGTTGATGTTCTCCAACATACGATGATATTGTTTTTGTTCGGTTCCGTCATCTTGCTGAATAATAGGAAGAAGATAGGGACTGGCGGGATTTATTTGTTCGTATCGGTCGATTATTTCTTGCGCCTCTTTTACCCATTCCACCGTCAGATATTGGTTGGTCTTCTTGCGGCTATAAGCCAACATTTTATTTTTCAAGTCCTTCTTCCGCAGATAGGCGATATCGACGAACGGCATTCCTCGCATATAGAAACTGAACATAAACACGTCACGGGCAAAGGCTATAGACGTACCTTCGGGCAATTGCAGCATGGCTATGGCTCTCATTTCTTTTTCGCTGATGGCTCGTTTGGTGGTTTTGACGTATGACAGACGCACATGACTGAACAGATTGCTGTCTATCCTCATTCCTTCATCGGTTGCCTTATATAATAAGGTGCAGAGAGTTCGCAGATAGCAGCTTATACTGTTCTGCTTCAACCTTCTGTCTTTGAGCCATGCCTCATAACACTCCATCATGTCTGGAGTGAGTTCGTCAAAGGTCAAGTCCTTGCCTTCACGAAACTCTTTGAACCGCCGATAGGCGTTAGAGTATGTCATGGCTGTCCCTTGCCGTTTCATCTGCTCTTTCTTCGTCACCTGTTCTTGTAGAAACATGAAGACAGTCTTTTGTGTCTTGGTTTTATTGAATGCATCGCACAGTTCATTTATAGTGACATTCTTATGCTGGTTTTCCATTTCCACGATAATGCTGTCCCATTGCTTCAACTCCCAATTTATTTGGCTCTGCATCATTTCTAATTCTGCTTTTCGTTCGCTGTTTAGCGGAATCTGCACTTCGCCTGCCTTTTCGTCCCATTCACATGGGTATACATGATACCCAGTGCTTATCCACTTCACTTTTCGCTTGTGTATCACCTGATAATACAGCGTTCCCTCTATCTTAGGTACTGACGACGGACGGAATTTCAATTTTATTGTTGCCATTAAATGTTTGTTTTTACGGGTTATTACTACCTATAAATAAGGTCTTGTCCTAACTATATTGTCGGAACAAGACCTTATTTATGTTTTCCGAGTGACAGCACAGTTTCGCAAGCCCCAACGGTTTTTCTCTGTTTACCGCATCTATTTTTCAAGTGATTGCACAATTTTGCAGGCCCAAAGGTTTTTATCTACTTCCACCTACTGGCTTAGTCGGTTTATGTCTAAAGCCCACCCTGCAGCACCCAACCATATTCAAGGTTCATACAACAGCCTAAGCTCCGTATTCCGTCTTCTCCTTATCGAAGCAATCACCTTTCCCTTCCATCTGCAGAAGTCCAAATACTCCCTTTCTATATCCCTTTCCCCACGCTCTATCTTCTGCAATAGCCGACTCTTTCGAAACTTTCTTCTATCTCCAAGCACTTTATACGGCCCCACATTGTAAGCAAGTACTGCCAATAACAATGAATCCTTTCCGTACTTACGGAACATTCCGCAAAAGGTTCTCAGATCACTTCGTAGCAGTGAGTCCGCTTGCTCCAATGTCAGGTTTTTCTTGAAGTTCTCATGTGGCTGCACACAATGTCCCCATCCTATATAGGGGTAGTTGCGCTTGATGTCGTGCCAACCTTCATAGAACTTGATGCAGCGTACCGCACGTTCAAAAAGAGGGAAACGAAATATTCCCAAGTCCGACTGGCTCTGTACTGTAGTCTGTGCCTGTATCACCAGGCACAGACACATCATCAACGCCACCATTATCGTTTTTCTTATCCTGTTCATGTCATTACTCTTATCATCTGTTATCTCCGCACCTTTGGCTTAGTCTGCCCTAAAAGGCTTAGTAAGGCTCAATGACAAAGACTGCATTTACTTCACCTTATACCTCTGTATCGTATTTATCATCGACTTCACATCCTCTCCAACTTGCACGAAATTCTTATATAGGATGCGTTCCCGTTCGTCTCTTGACTTAAATGTGTAGAACTTAGGCAACGCCACATAACCTTCTTCTTCTTTTTTGATGTCTGCCATATTGAAATCCGTCTTGCAATAGAACTTACTGGTCTTAAACTCCTCACTCTCTTGTATGTTCATACTGCCACCGCGTCCTGTCTTGGTTTTCACAAAGTCACGTGCTGTCTGTCCACATATCCATCCTGTCGGCATATCAGAGATTTTCGAGGCTGGCACCAGACTGTCCATATTCTCATTGAGATTGATGCTTGTCTTGTCACGGTCGATGGTCACGCCTTTCTTCAACTGCACCACCTTGCCAAAGATGTCCGAGGACAACCACTCCAAGGTTTCCTTGCTTCGTGCCGAACCACTCACCACATTACCTACTGTGGTGATGATTTTCTGCATTCCTACTTTCCCGTAGTCGGCTTCCAGCTGCGGAAGTTCCTGAAACCCCAACGTCACACTTACTTTGTTGCTTCGTGCCGTACCTATCAGTCGGTCTATCTTGTGGAAATACAAGGTGGGCAACTCATCCACAATGATGCTTGTCGGGATATTCTTGCCTTGTCCGGTATTCACTCTCGTCACCAGTCGATTGAGGATTAGGGCGTTCAGTGCTCCAATAATGCTTTCCATTTCGGAGTCGTTGGCTATCAGCAGATAACTGGGGTTCTTGGGGTCGCTGACTTTCAGATCGAAGTCATCTCCATCTTTATGGAATATCCAGTAGCTTTCCTTGGTGGCGAGTCGGGAGGTATACACACGTAGCGTACCAATCATACCTTCCAATTGTTCCATTGCACGATTTTTCAATGCCGTCTGGAACGGACCGAGCAATGGTGCCACCTCGTTATCTGTTTCCAATACCTCAAAGATGGTCTGATAACTTTCATTCAAGAAGGAAAGGATATGGGGCATATCGCTGTACTTGCCCAGCCAATAGGCAGGTTCCACTTCCTTTCCCATCTTGTCAAAGACTCTTCCTGTGGGTATCATGCGTAGCGTTTGTTTGTCTTGCACCTTTTCTGCTATCAGCATGTTTCCGTCCTTGTCGTATGGCTCTTTCTCCCAGTTACAGAAGAAGTATATACATGCTGCCAAGAAGTTCACAGCTGATGTTTGGAAGAACTGGTCGCTGCCGCCACCACCTTCTTTCTTGCCTTTCTGCAACGACTCCAACAAGGTTTCTGCCGTTTCACTCGCTGCTGCCAAATTGTTGATATACTTCAACTGGATAGGGTTCACTCTTCTTGAATACTCCACGTCTACGAAGTTTATCATATTGAATTTCATACCCTTTGGCATCTTGCTGTCCTTGGCGTTTTTGTTCTTCAGATAGTGATAATACAGCTTCGTCGCAAGTGTCGGAAACTTATAATCATATAAGACGACCGCAAATCCTTTCTCGCTATGCTGTCTGATGAATGGTTCGATGATGGAGAAAGTCTTTCCTGAGCCTGGTGTGCCCACCACCCATGTGCCTCTAAAGGGATTGACAATGTTTACCCATCCCTTTCTAAACTTACCCTTATAATAGTAGCGCATGGGGATATTCACACTGTAGTCATTGGTCTGCAGGTTCTTGCATTGTTCAAAACTCTCGTTCTCGAAATTAAAACGGTCTTTCAAAAGTCCTTCCTTCAGGAACTTGCTGATGTTATCCAAGGCTATATGCACCAATACTACACCTATGATGGATGCTGCCATATATAATAATGTGTTCAGCGAGAACATATACACTTGCATTTCCATCGGTGTATTGAACAGCCAGACGGATAACACAATGAAGCCTACACCACTCACCAATGGATAAAGCACCTGTTTTCTTGCGTCAAACTCCAGATGCTTCTTGTTTCTCGTACCTACACAAGTGATGCACACCAACAGAAAGGTGGCAATCTTGCTATATGCCATATTTCCATCTTGGTATATCATCCACTGTTTGATACGACTATGCAAATCGCATACGATGCTTCCCATCGGGCTTGGGTCTATGGCATACTCAAAGAACTCCATCAGTACGGAGATATAAATCACCGCCCTGAATATCTTGTAGAACCCTTGTAACTCTTTGCTTTCTTCCATAAATCTTCCTCTCAATCATTCAGCGTAATTATCGGTCTCGCTCGATGCGCCTGTATCTTTGGCGTTTCCTGCATGGCTCCACTTCCTAAAGAGTAGAGCCATGCCTTGGCTGTCTGTTGCCCTTTCACTTCTGTCGATGTCCAATACCAACAATCATTGGTCTCATCCGGCAATGGGTCTCCACCGCATTTCTCGATGATGGGGTTCACTACAGCCTTGGCAGCATACAGCAGTCTCATTTGTGCAACACTCGGTATATAGGCACTCTGTCCGTATCTCCAAATGTCGAAAACTTTCTCTGTCAAAGGGGAGAAGGTATCAGTCGTACCATACAAGGCGAAGGTATTGGTGTTTCCATCATAAGCTGTCAAATCTGCTGACGTGCCTTGTGACACACCGATACTATCTGCAAAGGCTTCTGGAGCTATATCCCATAGATAAACGGCATAACCGTTTCCTTCCACATCTTCTCGTTGATTGATATGGAATACTACGGCTATGGCTTGTTTTCCCGACTTCTCATAGTCTGCATACGACATGACATTGCCATCCGTACACAGGATATGGCAGGGCTTCATTGCTGTATCAGGGAAATCACGATGTGCATCACAGGCTACCAACAGCACTGCCATCAGCACACCTATTATATAATGTGTATATCTTCGTTTCATCATTCGTCTTTCTTTGGTTTCACCTTCTTTCTTACTTTACTGGCAGTTTCACACCTAATATAACACCCGTCCTGAATAGGTCTTCACCTTTTATCATTATGTCACTCTTCACTTGCCAATAGAGCTTCCAACTTCCTCGCAGCGTGTAGTTGTGCTCATAACCGAAATGTGCGCCTCCCAAGAAATCCTTGGTGTCACTTCCTGCTGAAGCTCCAATGCGTAGGTTGCCATGATGGTTACGGCCTCTGGTCACGCATGGCTTATAGGCAATACCGAAACCATAGCTTCTATAGTTTCTCCAAAAAGAGTCAGGACATACGTGGCCACAAGACTTGCACTCATCCCATTTGATATAACCATTAGCGAAATACTCCCACGCATTGTGGTACTTTGTCTCATGTTCATAGGATATGGTCATATCCAATCCTCGCTCATAAAGCGCACCAATACCTACAGATATTCTGTCGCTATTGGTTTGCGCTTTTATCGTTGAAGCAGTGGCAATCAATGCCACTGCCATCATTATGCTCTTCATTTTCATTATTCTTCCTCCAACATTACCGCATTAAACGAGTCTGCCGACAGCACATCTTCATAGTCTATGCTAACACTGATGTTGCGTCCGCTTATCTGGTTCTCCGTCATTTCGATGGTCAGTACCTTGTCGTTGGGGAAGGTCATCTTTTTCAGCACCATGACATTTCGGTAGCCGTATTTGAAACTTTTGTTACCTTGCAACATCAACTCTGGCGTCAGTTCTACGACTTGTACATTGGTGGCTTTCGACAGTTTCTTGTCTGCCAATTTCACACGTATCTCATCGATGTCAAAGCGTATGTTTGTTTTGTTCTCTACGGAAAAATCAATGAAGAAGTAGTCGCCTACTGCATAGATGTTATTCATGCGCATCACCATTCGATGCGCCTTGCTTGCCACATTTCTGAATTTTGCTGGTGAGTTCCACACTTTCCATGCATAGCGTGTCATGTCTTCTGTAGACATACTCACTGCTGGGTTGTTATAGGCGGTCTTCTCATGTTTGCGTATTTCCTTGTCTGTTACGGCTTCCTTTAGGCGTGTCGTATAGAGTAGAGCATATTGTGTACGATAGCGTTCTGTTACGATGGTTACAATCGCCAACACGTCACCGTCTGCATGACCGCCTTCCTTGGGTTTCAGTCTGATGGTGTTGTTGATGGGCTGGTCTCCCACTACCTTATCTGTAGAAATATCCACAAAACGTATCGGCTCACTTGCCGTGATTACTGTGGTCACTTCCTCATTGACTGTCAGTTGTTCCAACTCTTGATACGTTTCTTGCGCTTGCATGGTCATTGTCGCCATTAGTCCGACTACTGCCAAACCTATTCTCTGAATGATTTTCATATTCATGTGTTGTTACTTTTTGGTTTCCTTTGAATTGATGATATACACAAATGTCCCGTACTTCAGCTTCACCTTATTCTTCTTGATAGCCTTGCCGATGGCATTGCTGGTTTTCTGATAGGCATTCTGCATGGCTTGCATTCCCCATTGCGAGAAGCTGCTGCCTGTACCGGATGTGTTCATGTTCATATTGCCACTCACAGCTCCACTTGCCACGTCTTTGGTTGTCTCTCTGAACTGACTGCTCGGCACATATAGTCCTTCCAAACCATCGGTATCATATAGCGACAAGCTGACTTTCACCAATTCGTCATCTATCATGATACTGCTAATGCCACCTTTTACTCGTTGCGACGCGAAACCGCTCATTGTGGCATATAGGTAAGAACCTCGTTTCACTACATGCTCATTGATTTCTACATCATCCAACAGTCGCAAGCGCACTCTCGATCCATCCGTTGCCTTCACGTTCTCATCAATGATGGCTTTTATCAACTTTGGCTCCTGCTCATTTTGGGCAAGGGTATTGAAATAGTCTGATGTAGTCCTCACCTTTTTCACCATCTCACTTGGTTTTTCCTCATCCGATGGTTTGTTCACGGCATTTGGGTCGGTTGAAATCTTCCCCGAAAACTCCACTGATGCTTGATTGCTTCCATTTGGATTATTCGTTCCATTGATGGCTGCTGACTCACCATGTTCCGTATTGCCGCCACCTGCACTTGTCTGTCCTCTCAATCGTGCTTCCGCGAGGGCCTTCTCCAACTCCGCCATTGCTTCTTTCTCACGCGTTTTGGCATCGGCTGCTTCTGCTTGTGCCTTGTTTTTCTCTTGCTCATCAAGTAGGGCAATGTCATTTTCTGTATATTTTGATTCATATTGTTCCTGGTTTTCTTCTGGGGTGTCTCGTTCAATGTTGTCCACAGCGGTGTAATCGCCGATCTTCCCCCATGCCTTGGTCATATTCTCATACTTGCCTCCGATACCGTCTCCCTTTGTCTTTGCTCCTGGCAGTTCGGGGTTCAAGTATTCTGTGGTTTGCATACTCTTGTCCGTCACTTCGGCTTTTTCTGCATTGAACAAGTCAAAGATGAAATACGAGGCTCCCAACAATGGAAAGTAGAGTATGGCAGGAAGCATATACTTCGGTTGTCTAAAGTTTATCTTTTCTGTTATCTTCATTGCCTTGTCTGTTTATGGGTTCTACTTCTTGTTCACGCTCCCTGTCCACCTTTCCTTTATGATGTTCCAACGCTTTGTGTCGTTCTCTCAACAGACTGTCTTGCATTTCTGTCGCTGTCCGTTGATTGGGCTTGTGATTGTACACTACTGCCAGTCGATAGATGTTCCATGCAAAACTGCCTACCACAAATCCGAACACTATCACCAGGAACGCAGTTCGGTGTCTGTCTGCAAATCGCTGTATGCTTGCTGCAAATTTGTCTATATGCAGCGTCTCCGCAAACTTACGTCCAGCCTTCACTTCTCGCTCATATCGCTCTTTATATTTCGGATCGTCCTTGTCGGGCATTTTCTCCCCGAATATCATTCGCTTGATGTTCATTGTCGTATGTCATTTCTTAGTCTAATACGTACTCTTTGTCTTCTGCTCAATATCCTTATTCAACAGCGTTCTCCAGTTTGTTATCAATAGTCCATGTGGATTATTGTCCGTTCTCGGCACTCGCTTCAATTGTCCTGCTGTCACCAGTTCTCGTGTCAGGATATTGCTGCGTCGCTCAATGCGCTGTCGTCCATAATAGGTGAACTCCATATTCTCCTTGTTGAACTTGATGCTGTCACAGAATATCGAAATCACGGCACTTGTACCTAAGATATTCGAATAGAAACCTTTCTCTTTCAATGTGTTGTACTGCGCCAATCCTGTCTCGTCCACCAGATACATGGCTTTCTCCATCGTGTATTTGATGTATTTGTCGTCAGGTGCCAGTGTAAAGAAGTAGTGATGAAACATCTCTACATGACTCTTGGCTTCCACATCAAGGGTCTCATCCATCGTTGTACGATTTACCAATATGGGGACGTTGCCATCCAGTACATACACTTTCTGCTGGGCATCTGTCACCATACATCTTGCAGTCCACACACTCGACACGCTAATGATGATACAACCAATCAAGAAGGCGGTGCAGACAATGCCCACCAACTTGATTTTGTTTTCTAAGTTCTTGATTACCATAGCTTACTTCTTGCTTTTCTTCTGCAACTGCATATACTCTCTGTACAGCATCGGCATAATCTCCAGTCGCAGTTCTTCCACCAGATTCTCATAGTAGCAGTTGAACACCTTGATGTAGATGCCCTGCATGGCAATCTCATACCAAACCCACCACAGTTCCTTCTCACGCTTGCGTCTGTTCTTGCAGAGCTTCGCCTTGTGCAATCGGCTGCTCAGGTATTCCACCATCGGCACTACATACTCGTCCTCCTCGTCAAACCCTTCGTCCATCTCCTCAAACATCGGATCAATGGGATGTCGTTTGTTCAACAGCACGTTGTTCATTCGTTCGTTGGCAAATGCCACGAACTGCTCGTTTCCAAGCCACTTATCAATCTTCAGTTCCAACTCTGTCATCTTGTTATTTTCCATAATTCGTTTTCTTTATTGTTTTATGTCGTTGTTTTTACATTATCTTGCTCATTGCTCCAGATGCCGTCATCTTAGCCTGCTGAGCCACGCCTTCACCAAAATTTCGCGTTGAAAATGCGGTGTCTCCTTCCGGTATCATCCAAGCAGCCAAGTCAGGAACGAGGTTAAGGCATTTCAAAGCCACTATACTTGCTGCCATCAGATAACCTGCTGAGAAGAACGCATTTTGTAGATAGGCTGCCATTGTCTGTTCACTGGCTGTGATGGCTGTAAGGTTCTCCACTTGTATGGACAGAACGATGTCAAACAGCAGCAATACATAGAATCCGACGAAGTACAGCATAGCTCCGTAGAAATGCACGGTCAGATAGCGTGTCAGCCATTTTGCCCAAGCTCCTTCCCATTTCGAAAGCAGGGAAAATGCCCATTGTATCGGTCCGAAAATGGTAAGCATTCCGAGCAAGATTTGTTGGCAGTATATAGTTGCCCACCAACCGATTCTGAACACTATCAATGCTATCAGCATCACCAGTTTGTCGATACCTACCACGGCTCCTGCTGTCAGTGAGGTGAACCATAGCTTGGATGCGTCGGTTTCCATGTTCGTCACTTCGTCCACTCCTGCATTTTCCATTGTCGCTTCTATCAGGTTGGGGTCCGAGGTTCCTTTGTGCGCCACGTCTGCCTGGGCTTGGATATGGGTGTACATCGTGTCTCGTACATAGACGAGCTGCTGCACTTCTTCAAACTTGTCACTGATTTGTGTCGCCTCCGAACTGTATAGGTCATGAGTGTAACTGCCGATGCAGTTGGGTATATAGGATAGAAAATCCAATACGCACCAACTGCTGCCGCTATTTGTCATGTTTGTATCAGCCGGTGGATACCACCAACAGAGTATCACTGAAATGACCAATGGTTTGAAGAGTTTCATCACATCCAGTGGCTCGTGCTTCACCATCATCTTGTACGCCATACCTGCCGCTACAATGATTGAGAACAGTGCAGCCAATGCCATACTCATTTGCAGAATCCACCAAAACGGCCCCTGTGAACCTGTGAATGTGGCATCACACAGGAACTCGTTGGTTTGGAATATCACGTCATCTATATCTTCTTCAAGGAGATTGATGCCGAAGTCGGATAATATATTACTGTTGTCTGCCATATGCGTTTTACTCTAAATCGTTACAATTTCTTGTCTCGTTTGGGGCGTTTTTGTCCCTCGCTGCCTTTTTCGCCCATTCCATTTTGGGCAAGATGCCCTCTTTCTTCAGTATGTCATAGAGAAACAGCCGTCCTTTCTGTGTCCACTTGGTGTTAAGTGTGGTACATGGCACTCCTTCGTTGGTCATAAAATGGATGGTCTCGCTGCTCACATAGCATTTGTCCTTATATTCGGCATACAATATCCATTGCTCACCAACCTTGTATTGGATGCGTAGTCCGTGCAGTAATTTGTTCATTCGTTGTCCTGACATACCATAGTCTAGCGCTATTTGGGTGATGGTCATGGTACTGGTGGATGATAATATCAAGTCCAGATAACTGACTTTCTTCTCCATTTCTCCGATGATTTGTTTCTGTGCCTCGCATTGCTGTTCCGCTTCCAACCGATTCGCCTTTTCCTCTTTCAACGTCGTTGCCAACTGTATCAAAAAGTCGGGCTCAGTGATGGCTCGCTCCAATGTGTCTTTGGTCATATATGCCCCATGTTTGCGGATGGTAGGCAACACTTCTGAGGTCACCCATTTGCGGAATCTCTTTGCCTCTGGCTTTCTGCTGTCAAGGATGACATCATACAGTCCGTCTTCTGTAATGAAGTTCACAACTCGTTGTCTTCCAAGGCTATCAGAGATAACCTCGGTTGAAACGATGTTATCTCCAAGCCGTTCTTTCACATGCCAAGACTTCAATCCCAACATCTTGCACACATCACCCAAGCAGAACAATGGTGCATCCGGTGTTCCCATAATGCGTATCGTTCCTAACTCCTCATTGTTGAAAATCTGAATATTATTATCCATGTCGTATTTTGTTTTATCGTTTGTCTAATGGCTTAGTCCTCCCAAGAAGACCCAGAAAGGCTTACCATACAAAAGGCATTTATCTTTTTACTGCCTCGTTCCATCTGCTCTTTGCCTCGCTCACAATGCTTTCTTTATGCAACGTTCTTTCATGTGTTGCCGTAAGCAAGGTGCTGGTGCGTGATGCACTATGTAGTCGCACAAGGTAGCGCAACAGTGTTTCATTCTGCCTTACCACATCATCATAGATGCGTAGGTATTCTTTCTTTCGCTGTGCATTGGGCATATAGGCATCCTTTGTAGCATTGATGGCGCAGTTGTACATATTGTAATACTCTGTCCAGCGTTGCTTTTCATTGACTGTGCCACCAACGAACATTATGCGGTCTATGTTCTGTTTGAATCTTGCCATTGCCGCTTCTATCTTATTGCCTTCGGCTGTCCACGCCAAGTTTATTTGTCTATCTGCCACATTCAATGCTTCTATCGCAGCTCTGCTTGTCAGTGCAGAGTCTATATTCTCAGCATATGCCACCTGATTATAGGCGTTCAGACCTGCTACTGTACGATAGGTCAGCTTGTTCTTGCTTGCTGCCGACTTTTTATAGTTCTTGTGAAATGTCCAATAGTATAGTTCTGGAGTCAGTGAACCTCCTCCAGTTTCCATCACCATTATCTGGTTCTTCTTCGCTGGGTCGTGATTATATGTCACGCCCTGGGCGTATGCTATATTGGTAGCCAAAACTCCAATTCCAACAATAGCAGTAATTCTTCTTATTTGCCTTATCTGTCCCATCTGTCCTAACTGTTTGTTGTTTTTATTATTCCCTTTTCTCGCTCTCAAATCACATTGTTGGCCCCTTATGGCTTAGTCGGCCTAAAGAGGCTTAGATCGGCTTATCACTATAAAAGGCATCATTCTCCTTTACTCAGTTTTCCTGCCTTTCGCCACCGTCCAAACGCATCATCCAATATCTCAGCCTTGGTCTTTGTCCGATACACTTTCTCTTTCCAATATCCCATGCGCACCTGCACATACCGCCAAGTCTCAATATAGGCTCTGTTCAAATGCCTCTCGATATTGTCCAACGAATTGTTGACTGCTTCCAATACCATTATCAAATCTGAGGTGGAACAAGCTGCAGCTCCTGTAGCATACAGCACCAAATCGTTCACACTCTTGTATAGCTGTTCTCCATCTGCTGCTATTTGCTTGATGGCTCTGGCATTGATGGATAATAGCATGGTGTCGGCAAGGGCTATATGTTTGCGCTTCACCACTTTTCTGTTGAAGTCTTCCAATAACCGCTTGTAGTCGCTAATCCGTTCACTCACATTCTCGTAGGTGCTTTTTACGTTCAGCACAGTGCGCAACGACTGGTACATCACGTCTATCACATCAAACGCCCTGGTGTATTTGTCCAATTCCACATTCAGTGTCTTGTATTCACCTGTCTCTTTCTGGCTATAGTCGTGCAGTAATTGGTTGCTGTATTCCAATGTACTTCGTGCCAAGAGCAGACTACGCTGTTTCTTGTGGTCATTGATATAGGCTTCCACACTCGACACGTCAAAGCCCCATTGGGCTCTTGCTGCATTGGGTAGCAGTGTCAATAGCATTACTATCATCAAAGTCGTCCTCATCCACTTGTCTCCTTTCTGCCTCTGGCTCCATTGATCCAACGCTCATAGCATTCTTCCAATATGGTCTGTCTGCGTCCCATGTTATCGTCAATCTCTGGTAATGCACTTTTTAGTACATCTATGATGCTCCGCTTATAGTACATCATCTTTTCCAGTGATACCAAGTCAGCGTAAATCTTTGTGATACGGCTGTCCACTTCTCGTGCTATCTCCAGTCGGTCACTCGACCACAACAGATGTTTCACATCGCTGTTGGATTGCTCTTCCATCGGGTCACTCTTGGCGTATTCGGTGGTTATCTTGCACGATGGATATTCCCTTGCTATCTCAGATATTCGGCGGTTTACTTCATCGGCTTTTTCTTGCTCTGACTTGCTTCTGTCAAGCGTCATCACTTCTACCACACTGGTATTGGTGTATTCCGATGTTAAGTCCCATGCTATCTGCATGATGGCACGGTGTACCTTTACACCAAGTACAATCTTGGGCTTTCTCGCTATCGACAACGTAGCTTTGAAGGTGACGATGCCATTGATGTTTGGCATGGTTGCCTTACGTGTATACACGTAGCCATTCCACACTCCTTTGTCCTGCCAAGTGAGGTTATAGGCTGTCTTGCAATCGTTCATGATGGCTGGAATGTGATAGTAGTCATCGGTTGCCACGTCATTGTCCTTGCTTGCTTCTTCCTTGGCTTTTGCTATTTCTTGCTGCTTTTGTCGCCATGTCGCCAACTCCACATTCAGTTTGTCTATCTGGTCTTTGTTGGCATTGTATTGTTGGCGATAGACGGCAGCATCTTCTACACTGGAATTGGCTATCTTGCGAAGCAACTCCTTGTTTTCTGCTTCCAATTGACCTATCTGCACTTGCAACACTGTCACCTTACTGTCTGCTTCTTGCTGCATTCTGTCAAACTCCGACAAATCCAAATTGCCTTCCGTTACGGTTGTCCTCATTGCGCATTCCTTGCTGTGTGCATTGAGCGACTTGCCACATTCGCTGCATTTGTATTGCGTTGTTCCTTGTCCCAAGGTCACACCGTCTGAGCATGTCACGCTGATGGTTACACTCTCGCATCCTTTCAGCTTGGCTGCATCGGTTGCCTGATAGTAGTTGCGTGTGTCGCTACCTATATAATAGGTGTAGCCTTCTTCATTGTCGTTCAGTTCCGACAGACGTGCTTGCAGTTGCGCCTTAAAGGTGTTTAAGTCCATTGAATAGGAGTCGAACACGTCCTCATAGACAGTTTCTTCTCTGTTCCAACTTTTTGTAACCGTGATGTGATAAGCGAATGCCTTTTGCTTCTGCTTTTTCTTTTTACTGATGATATAGCTGCTTAACCTATAGCTTATATTATAGTTATATCCGTCATTCAGATTGTTCAGCTGCTGCACCTTGGCTCGTGACCATCCGGCATGGCTCTCAGAGTTTTGCAGAATGGCTTCTCTCTGATTTCCGTCTGGATAGAAGTCGGGATCTTTGGTACTTATCCTATACCAGTGGTCACCTTTCAATATACTGTTGTTGTCCGTCGGTGGATTATACTCCACAAGGGTTTCGGATCCTCTGTCCCTACGGTAGATATACCAGCGCTGGGTGTAGTATTGTCCATTTGCTTCACTCATATAGTCGGTTATCCACGACGTGAGATTGTAGTCGGCGATATTGAACAATCCGGCTACATTGTCTTTACCACCTACCATACCCAATAAGGTGTTGCCCACATCTTTGTCAAATTGCTCAAACAGATCGTTATAGCTATTGTATATGTCTATGACCTTGCTCACCTTGCCGTTAAACACTTCTTGGAACGCACTTTTCTGCAACAGTGCGTCACCTATATTGGTCATGCCTGATGTGGCAAGTCCCACTCCCATATTGTATAGGTTGTCGATGTCTGCAGTCAGATTGTCCACCGTGAAGTTTCCTGGTACTTTCGCCAAATCATTCAGCATCCCTTTCCAGTCTACATTGCCGATGTCCGACAGTTTCAGTATGGCTGCTATCTCTTTGTTGATTTCCAGAAACTGTATGTCTGCAAATGTCAAAGTGGAGTTGGTGACGACACTTTCAAACTGCATACACAGATTCTTGGTGTCATCGCATACCTTTACCAGATAACTGCCCCAATACAAAGCGGTCTGAGGAGAGTGGAGCATCATCTTCGAGACTGTCCATATCTTTGGCATTATCTTATGACTCACCATATTGTAGATGCGCTTGTAATAGTAGTTCTCCGTACTGCTGTTCCACAATCCCAAATCGGTCATTGCCTTGCGTTCCAAAAACTTACTGGCGAATATCCCTGCTGCCGCCAACTCTGCAGCATTGTAGTGCTTCAAGATTGCACCTACCTGTTCGCTATAATAGCCTTCTGCCACGGCTTCCGCTCCGAAAGCTGTAGCCATCGCTGCCACTGTTTCCTTGTCGTAGTTCATGCTATGAAACTGTGCACAGACTTTATTGGTCCATACACAGATTGTCAGCATGATGATTAGAAGTCGTTTCATTCGTTGCTATTGTTTTGTTTATAATTACACTGACATGTCAGCGTCTTTGTTTTGCAATTTTCCCAGACCACCATTAACGTCCATAGCACAGTAAGGCACAAGGAGGCTTAGAAAGGCTTACCCTTAGAAGATTTATCTATATTCAGCACTTGTCCTGCTTCGTTCACTTTTTGAGCGAAAGCCAAAGACTTGCTGATGCCACTTGCATCCCAATCTCTGCAATATGCTTCGATGGCTTGCTGATGATTGCATCCTAACTTTCGTTTGTACAGTTTCAATGCTTCCTTCTCAGCTCGCTCCGTGGTATAGGTCATATAGCACTCATGCGGTTCTTCCACTCCATACACGGCACTGGTCTGTCCACGACGGATGAATACCTCTCGGAAGAACGCGCGTCCTTCCTTGTTGTCAAGTCGGTTAATCGTAAAAATCTTCTTGCAGTCCACATCCGTCAGTCCGAGGATGGATTTGATGGTATCAAAACGCTCTCTGAACTTGCTTTGGTCAAGCAACATCACCACGTCGGAGTTGTTGATGATGGATTCTTTCACGATTTCACTGCCGATAATGTCTTGTATCTCCTGAGTCACCACACCTACACTGGCCCAGAATTTACGGGCGGTCTTGTACAGATACTTGATGTACTCTGCCATCAAGGGCGATGCGATGGCTTTGCCGGGTAGGTCGGGGGCATTACTGCCCCTTTCCCCCCTAAGAACCGTAC
>ERZ773138.640-NODE-640-length-40340-cov-4.339183_pt1 | contig 40340 bp, 30 predicted proteins | sample MGYA00511114_ERZ773138 | MGnify/ENA primary metagenome ERZ773138 (study PRJEB29015, sample SAMEA2737805) | human gut metagenome | biome: human gut; feature: human-associated habitat; material: faeces | place: China | collected 2012 ...
TTGACTTGGCCGTGGCCTTGTCCCGGCTCGTCGAGGATTGGATTTCGGCCTGCTGGCCGGCGTCGGACTGCGCGCCGGCGTCCGTGGTGGAATCGGCGTCCGTGGAGTCGTCGTCCGGATTGTCTGCCGTGTCCTCGGAGGTCTCGCTCCCGCCGTCGGCCGTGAGCTTCACGACGCTTTTCGTGGTCCCGGCCGCGCCGTTCGTGTCCACCGCGTTGGCGGTGCCGGCCAGGCCGGTGCCTAACGCCGCGGCCGCCGTGAGACCGGCGAGAAGTCTTGTAAGGAATCCCATTTTCCCTCATCCTTTGTGATTCATATGTGAGTTCCGTATTTTTTGGAAGAGGGCCGGGATCGTGCGGCTGACAGGAGAAAAGGCCGCACGATCCCGGCTCCTGGATCCCCGGCCCCTCGCTTTCGAGGCCGGGGACGATTCGGAAAAATCAGGCGATGGCCGGACCGTCGTCCAGGTTCTCGTGGCGGACTCGGTAGGCGGCGAAGCCGGACGCGGTGGCCACGAGGATGATCGCGAACGCGCCGACCAGCATGACGGCCATGGTGGTCGCGCCGGTCTGCGGCAGCTGGGTGATGTTGTCGATGTTCTTCACCACGGCGGTCGGGGTGGTGGTCTTGCCGTCCGCGTTGGTGACCTTGCCGGTGAGTCCCGGCTGGTCCTTGCCGGTGATGGTCACGTGGCCGTCATCGGTGATCTTGAGGGTGAAGCTCGGCTTGACGAAGCTGAAGTAGCCGGTCGGCACCTGGGTTTCCTTCACGGTGTACGTGCCGGCGCCCAGACGGGTGAAGTTGATCACGCCGGACGCGTTCGTGGAGAATTCGGTGGCTTTGGACTCATCCGTGGTGAACGTCCACTGGTTCGAGCTCGTGTTCCACACGTACCACTGGTTCAGGCTGTCGTTGTGGAGCTTGAACTTCGCGCCCTGGATGGTCCTGTTGCCGTCCGCGGCGCTGATCTTCTTCAGGTTCACGTCGTAGGTCGGGACCGGGGTCTCATCGGTGCCCGGCCCCGGGGTCGGCACGTTCGGCGGGATGACGGACGGCAGCCAGTTCGACGTGAGGATGATCTGGTTGATGGCCTTGTTGGCCTTGGACGCGTTGACGACCTTGCCCTGGTAGGTCACGGTCACCTGCTTGCCCTGGTAGGTGTCCACGAGGCTTTGCAGGCTCGTGACCTTGAAGCCGGTGCCGTCGGTCTGGGTCTTGCCGGCCGCGGCGGTGATCTTGTCCTTGCCGATGGTGCCGAACTGGTTGGTCACGTCCATGCCGGACGACGTGGTCGCGTGGAAGGAGCCGTCGATGTAGGTGATGCCGGTCATGTGGTCCTCGAGGGTGATGGTGTCCACGGCCAGTTTGTTCGGCACGGTGAACGTGGCCTTGAAGTCGCGGGTCTCGCCGTTGGTCGCGGCCGCGGAGTCCTTCCACGTGCCGTCCACGCTCTTGATCTTCTTGTCGATCTTGGTGACGTTGGTCTTGATCTGGGTGGAACCGAGGACCTGTCCGTTGCTCATTCTGGTCGCGCCTCCGATGGTGGTGGACACGAGGATCGGGATTCCCTGGGCGTCGACGACCAGGTAGTAGCCTTCCGGCAGGGTCAGGTTCAGACTGCCCGTGGCGGAGGTCTGGTTGGTCTTCACGGCCGCCACCTTGCTGGACGCGGCGGTGGACTGCAGGGTGCCGGCGACCTTGCGCAGCGTGTCCGAATTGGTCTTCAACCGCAGGAGCTGTTCGGCGGCGTTACGGCCTTCGGACGTGTTGTAGGTCACGCCGTTCTTGTTCAACGCGGCCTTGACCCACGCGTCGGTCGTGGCGTCCGGGGATGAGGCGCTCACGCTCTTCACGTTCGCGCCGTCCTTGACGACGTCGTTGTATCCAGCGACCTTGTACGCGGCGAAGCTGTGGCCCGCGAGGGTGCTGCCATCGCCCGCGTTCAAAGCGAGCGTGCCGTCGGCCGCGAACGCCGAGCCCGGGACGCACAACGCGGCCAACGCGGCGGCGGTCGCGCACGCGGCTGAGATCTTTCGTTTGTCCATGTTGGATTTCTCCTTCTGATGGTCGTTTACCTTCGCATCCGACCCACATGGCGCGGCCGGACGCTCTCGACGTTCCCCATACTGTCCCGGGACACGCCGTCCTGCGGTGCACCATGTCTACAAGTTTCAGCGCCGCGGCAAAAAAATGGCCGCGGCCCCACGGAGAAACGGGGCTCGCGGCCATGATGGTCAGGGAATCCGGCGCCGAAGCGCCTTAGCGGTTACCTGCCGGAGTGGGCGCCGGTCCTGCGGCGTGCGCCCATGAGGGCCACGCCGATGGCTCCGAACGCGACGATGGCGAGCAGGATGCCGGCGATGGTCGCGCCGGTCTTGGCGAGGCTTTCGCGGTATCCGTTCCAGTCATCCGTGTTGGATTCCACGGTGGTGTCCTCGCACAGGGTCGTGTCGCCGACCTTGACCTGCTTGAGTCCGGTCGTGTCGTCGGCGTCGCCGTCGGTCTTCGTGCCGGTGCCGGTGTCGGACTGTCCGTCACCATCAGACTGGCTGTCGCCGGTCTGGTCGCCGTCGGCGGGCTGCTGGTCGCCGAGCTGGTCGGTGACGGGGCATTCGACGAGCGGCGTTCCGGTGACCTTCACACGGTTGGTGTGCTTGCCGCCGGCCTGGACGCCCTTCAACGTGCCGGTGATGATGGTGGATTCGCCGGGCTTGAGCACCAAGGTGTCCCAGTTGTCCGGATATTTCAGGTCCACGACCTCGCCTTCGCCCGCGATGGTCTTGTCGACCATCCTGAGGTCCTTGGCGAGGTACCAGGCGCCCTCACCGGTCGTCGGATCGATCTTGGACGTGTTGGTGATCTTGAACGCGATCTGCTGGCTGTCTCCGGCCATCTTCAACGCGTCCTTCACGTCGTCGCGGTCGCCGGCCTGTTCGCCGGAGGCCACGTCGTACTTCTCGATGTGGATGCCCGGGGTCATGTCCGGGGTTCGGGTCCACACGATGTTGGACTGGAACGCCTTGCCGTTGTAATGCTCCGTGAACTGGTTCTCGTGACGGTCGGTGACTGCGAGGCGTGTGGTCTGGATGTACGGGCGCCATCCGGCCTCATGCTCGTTGTCCGCGGACACGAGGGCGCGGTACGCTTCGGTCGTGCCTATGGTCACGACGTTGCGTCCGTCCACGCTGGCCGTGGAGAGCGTGAACAGGTCGCCGCCGAACCTCGAGCTGTCGAAGCCGCTGCCGGCGATCTTCTCGCCCTTGGCGGCGATGATCTGGCCGTCCCTGTACAGGTCGCGGCTCGCGTACACGACCCACTGGCCCGTGAATTCGTCGAACGCCGGGTCGAGCGCGTCCTCGATGTACCACTCGTCCACCTGCGGGTAGGCGCGGTGGGCCGGCAGGATGCTGGAGTCGAGCTGGTACAGGAACGTGCGGCCCTTGTAGATGCTCCGGCCGTTGACGGATTCGCCTCCGACCTTCACGGTCACGTCCTTGGACGGGTTGACGGGCTTCAACGGGTTCGTGACCTCGTTGGTGTCCTTGCGGACCTTGTTGAGCACCTGCGTGGCCTTGTTCCTCACGACGTAGCCGTCGGTGACCTTGATGACGGTCATCGGCATGGTCGCGGTGTACGTGTGGCCGAGGAGCGTCTGGTCGATGGACGGCTGGGTGAGCGGGTTATGCTCGTCGGACTCGCTGTAGGCCTTCAGGTCCGTCGGCTGCGGGTCGCCCTTCACGGTCTCGCCGGTGGCGGGAACCTCGGTGTCCACGGTCTTCGCGTAGGCGTAGAGCACGCCGTCCTTGTCCTGGATGTTGAACCTCGCGGTCACGTCCTTGCCGGTCTCGTCGGTGATCTCCACCTTGGAGGCGTCGAGCTTCAGATACGAGTCGTCGTAGTCGTCGGTCATGCCGAGCCTCCAGACCTTGTAGGCCTGGTTGGTCTGCGTGGCGTCGATGTCGACGCGGTAGTAGATCTCGTCGCCCAGCAGCGCGGTCATGCCGTCGATGTCGATCGTCGGATCCTTCTGCGTGTCCTTCTTCTTCGGGTTGAGCGTCGGCGGGATGTTGAACACCTCGTTCGACGGGGTCAGCGAGTTGTTGAGGGTCAGCACCCACTTGTTGTTCACCTTGTGGTCGGTGGGGGCGTCGTCCGAGACGGTGCCCTCGAAGCGGACCTGGATGCGTGGATTGGTTCCGGCGCGCCACTGGCCGATCGTCTCCTGGTCGGTGACGGTCAGGGTGAACATGTGCCTGGAATCATCCCACTTGGTCGTGTACTTCTTCTTGGACACCGGCTTGCCGGTGTTCAGGTCCATCATCTCCAGGGTCTGCTTGTCCGGCTTCAGATAGCGGTCGTAGGAGTCGGTGAAGCTCACGGACTTGATGCCGTAGGCGAGGCTGGAGGGCAGCTGCGGCTGGGTGTCGAGCTGATATTCGACCCTTTGGCCCGGGAACACGACCTTGCCCTGGACGCTTTCCTGCTCGCCGCCCTGGCTGGCCTCGGACACGACGTCCTTCTTCGCCGGCGGCACGTAGCCGCAGATCTGCGGCTCGTTGGTCGGCTCGGTGTGCTTGTTCACGGTCTCGGAGCCGCTGTTGGTCAGACTCTTGCCGTTCGGGTCGGTGCAGAAGGCGAGTTCGTCTCCCGCGTTCCTGCCGAAGTCCTTGCGGACCTGGGCCGCGCCCTTGCCGTCGGCGAAGTTCACCGTGCCGGGGATGAGGAGCGTGACCTGCTTCGGGTTCTTCAATCCCTTCAATCCCTTGAGGTAGGAGGCCTTGGCCTTGGCGGCGGCCTTGGTGCCCTGGACGGTGATGTCGAACTGGTCGGTCACGTCCTTGCCGGTGTTCACGATGTCGCTGACGCTGCTTTCGCGGTCGGTGCCCGCGTCGGCCTCGTAGACGCGGATGTTCTTGGTGTCGGCGTCGAAGATGTAGTCGGCGGCCGTCCAGTTGTCCGTGAGCGTGAGCTTACTGGGCTCCTGGATCAGGTTCCTGCCGACGGTGCCGTTGACGACGCTGCCGACCTTGTCGCCGTCGAGGTAGGTGTGGGAGTCGCCGCCGGTCTTGTTGGTCTCCTGCGGGTCGATGACGGCCTGCCATTTGCCGTCCCGCTTGACGATCCAGCTCTTGTCCGGGTTCGGCTGCCAGGTGTCGAATTCCTTGCTGCCGGCGTCGGCCTCGGGCTCCTGGTTCCACCTGCCGGTCGCGTGGTCCTTGACCTTCTTGAAGTCCTTCGGCTTGCTGACGGTGATGTCGAAGCTGAACTCGTACTGGTGGTCCAAAGGCATCTCGCCCTTGTCGGCCGTGCGCACCGCGGTGACGGTGTCCGTCTTGCGGTCCCAGTCGATCGTGAACTCGCCGCTCACGTCGCGGTCGTTGTCGCTCTTGTCGACGAGCTTGTAGTTGTCGACGCTGTAGTCGACGCCGTTCGGGGTGATCTTGTCCTTGAACGCCATCTCATAGCCGCCCTTGCCGGTGCCGTAGGTGATGACGGTGCGGTTGGTCATGCTGTCGGCGCTCACGCCGTCGTCGATGGTCTTGACCGGCGGCGTCGGCGGTTCGGCGCTCACGTTCCAGGTCTCGGACGGATCCTTGTCCGTGGTGTCGACGGCCTCTTTCATCTTGCCCTGCTTGGCGACCTGGATGTCGATCCAGTACTGTCCCTCCTGCCAGTGGCTCATGCCGAAGTCCGCCGGAGTGGCGAGGTTGTCGAGCTGTGTGTCGCCCGAGTTGGCGAAGGTGATCGGCTTGCTGACCGTCTTGGCCGCGACGTAGCCGTTCTTCTGGCCCTCGTAGTGGATGATGGCGGTGCCGTTCAGGTTCTCTTTGATGCTGCTGCCGTTGTTGCTCGCGTGCAGGGTGTCACCGATCGGGTCGGTGGAGCCGACCTTCAGGTCGGTCTTCTGCTTGTGCGTCGTGGTGACGGTCAGATCGTAGTCGCGTGGCGGCTGCTGGTTGTTGACTGCGACGCACACGACCTGGACGCCGGTTGGATACTGTTGTCCGGTCACGGCAATCTGATTGGCGAACTTGTCGTACACTTTTTTGACCCAGGTGGCGTTGTAGCCCTTGAGGTCGTCGCTCTTGTCGCCCAGGGCGTTCCAGTTGGCGTCGAACCGGTTGCGGAAGTCGGTCGGGTTGGTGCCCCATGGGACCAGGCCGTCTGAACCGTCCGCGATGGTCGCGGCGACGCCGATCACGCGGGCCTGGGTGGCATCGCCGTCGGACTTGTCGGCGACGGCCTGGTTGATCGCCTCGGTGCAGGAGCTCTTGATCCGGGACACGATGGCGTAGCTGTCATCGGTGGGGATCTTGTAGCCGGAATTGCGCATCGCCTGGAGCGCGTAGTCGATGGACGCCTGGCCCCATCCCTGGGTCGGCGAATCAGTGTAGTTGCTGTCGTCCTGGAGGTAGAGGATGTCTCCGCTCGGGCCGACGTTGCTGCCGCCGCCGTGGACCCCGATGCCGCCGGAACCGATGCCGGCGTAGGCCGGCATGGCCGTGAGCAGCATCGCGGATGCCGCGAGGCCGGCCACCGCCGCCTTCACAGCTTTCTTCTTAGGTAACCTCACTGGTTTCTCCTTACATTAATGGTCTCGGACGGGGATTCGATTCCTCCCCATTCGAGACCATTGAAACCCGATTGCCGGCATGCCGGTTTGGACATTTGGGCGACCGGCGGAGAAGCCGTCAGATCGTCCATACTGGCTCACGGGCAGGTGTTGCAAACGCCATCCATGCAAGTGTTTCCGGGTCTGCATTGCCCGTTCTGGGCGGGAACGCCGCTGCCGCCGATGACGATGTGCAGGCCGGAGCCGGAACCGGCAGACGAACCGCCGCTGCCATTGGATTGCGCCGGCGAGGATGTGGAACCACCCGAGGATGCGCCCGAATACGAGTAGCCGCGGTTCGAGTATGATCCGCCACCTGAATATGTTTGGGATTGCGATGCCTGCGCCTGCTGCGCGGCGACGGCAGCTGCGGCTGCCGCCGCCGCTTCCTGTTCGGCCTTGGCTTTGGCTTCCGCGTCGGCCTTCTCCTTCGCCGTCTTCGAATCGTTCACCGACTTGACGGCCTTGGCGATCGCGGCGGCATCGCGCTTGGCGATGGCCTGTTTCAACGCGTCGCGGGTCTTATCATCCTGGACCTTCCCGTCCGTCGCCTTGTACAACGCGTCCGCGTCCGCGACCGTCTTGTCCAGCTTCGACGATTCGACCGCCTTGGCCGCCGTCTCCAACGCCTTCGTATCCGACTTGACGGTCCTGGCCGCCTTGTTCGCCTTCGCGGCGGCCGCGTCCAGGTCGGCGGCCTTGGACGCGTCGCACTTGACCATGGCAGGAAGCCTCACAGCGGCGGCCCTCTTGAGCGTGTCGACGGTCTTCGCGTCCTTCACGCTCTTCGCGTCCGTCTTCAACACGGCCACGGTGGCATCCGAGCCGAGCAGTGTCTTGTACGCTTTCACGGCCTTGGCCTGGTCCGCCACGGCCGACTGGCATGCCTGACGCGCCACCGACGCCTGATGGCTCTCGTATGCCCGGTGCGCGCACACGCCTCCGGCGACCAGGACGGCCACGGCGACGGCCGCCGCGCCGATGATGATCCGTCTGCGGTCCTTCCGCGGTTTCTCCGGCCCCGCACCGGGACGCGGCCCCACGGAAAGCCGCACCGCCTCCGCCGCGGCCTCGTCCAACGACGGGACGCCGTCGTTCATGTTGTTTTCCTTCATATCGGCCATTCTAACCACATCCTTTGTTTCGTCGCCCGCCCGCTCCCATGCGTATGGGCATCCGTATGTATGTATATGTTTATGGGCTTACGCTCCGGGCGTCTTGCGGACGGCGCCCGGAGCCTGTAATCATGCGCTTATCTGCTTATGCGCTCCTTATATAAGCGCATGATTATTTGATTATTCGCTTAGCGGTCGTCCAGCGCGGGACAGTTCGACTCGATCCACGAGGACACCAGTTCGCTCATGGTCACGCCCCGCGTCGCGGCCGCGAGCTTGAGTCGCCTGTGGAGTCCCGGGTCGAGGCTGAGCGTCGCGTGGATCGGTTTGCCCGCACGTTCCGGCGCGGCCGACGATGTGAACGTGGCCCGGAGCCTGGACGCCGTGCTGATCGGTTTGCTGATGTTCATCGCGTCTTCCCCTCCGTGTTCGACACCGCTTCGACGATGCGGAGCACCGTGTGTTCCTGTGCCGTCTCGAGGTCCGCGAAGCGGGTTCCGCAGGACGCGCACGAATAGTCGACCGATACGCCCGGACGCGAGCTCATGACCGGTACGGGCTTGTGTTTGCGGAGCGCCGTGGATCCCGCGCGGAGTTGTTTCTTGTCTGGCATGATGTCCATTCCCGTATCCTTTCCTATTCGATTCCGTTGAAGGCTTCAATGAGTTCGTTGGCGACGAGGCCGTATCCGCTCGCGGACGGCATGCGTCCGGATTCGCTCGATCTGCGCAACGCCTCCTTGAACGGGATGGTCGCGTCGAATCGTGCCAGGCCGCGATCCGTGAGGAACCGTTCGGCGTCCCTCAACGCGACGGTGTTCGCCCGGGTCTGGGTCAGGAGCACGCTGCTGGGCCTGTCGATGGCCTTGGCCGTCTCCCACATGCGGTCGAGGTCGAGAGGGCCTGGTGTGGTGACGAGCACCACCAGGCTGCTCGCGTCCACCGCGGCGGCGATCAGGTCCGACTGGCTGGGCGGCGTGTCGATGAGCACCCACGTGTCCGGGTCGCTCGGCGGCATGGTCACGGTGAACCGGTTGGCGACCCGCACGTCGAACGGCAGCGGTTCGCCCGCGGCTCTGGCCTTGGCCGCCCAGAGCGTCGCGCTGCCTTGCGGGTCGATGTCTCTGACCTCGACCTTCCTGCCGAGCTTGTTCAGCGCGATGGCCGTGCAGATGGTGCTGGTGGTCTTGCCGACGCCGCCCTTCATGTTCGCCATGGCGATGATGCGGGGTACGTTCGTCTCATTGTTTTCCATTTCGGTTTCCTTCCTTGCTGTTGTGCTTCCTTGATCCGCTGGCACGGATCGGGTCTATTCCGGCCGTTGCGCCGATTCGACGGTCTTGCGTTGCCGGTAGGCGTACTGGTCCTCGCTCCTGCGGCGGCGTCCCTCGCGGGTCGATGACTGCTCGCGGACCTCGCGGACGAGTTCGGGATGGTCTCGGATCCACGATGTGAGGTTCCTCGTCCGGGCCGGGTTCGACGGGTCCAGGTCCACCCCGTCGGCTTCCGCGCGGTGCCGCAGGAGCCGTCTCGCCTTCACGTCGATGCCGCCGATCCTGCTGTGCTGCTCACGTCCGATGATGGATTGCGCGAGGCATTCGGCCTGGATGGGACACATGTCGCACAGGATCCGCGCGGTGCTTTTCAGGATCCTCCGGTCGGATTTGTTCCTGACGCGCTCGTTGTCGGTGCCCCACATGAGGTCCTGGATACCCAACGGCAGACCGGAGCAGACGCCCGCGACGCGGTTCGGATCCCCGCTCATGCGGCCACCTCGATTCCGTCGCGTTTGTTGAGCTCGTCCGCATGCCGCATGCACGCGGCCTGCCATTCGGATGGCCGCCCGTGGCGCAGGCTTCCCTCGTGGTCGTATTCCGACTCGTGGGGCCTCATGTCGGCGAGCACGTGCTCGCACATGAGCGAATGCACGTGGCGTTCCGAATGGCGGTCTGGTGTCGGGGTGGGCTTCGAGAGCGGCCTGCGGTCCCGGTCGCGGGCCGCGGTGTCCCGTTCGCGTTGGCGTTCGATCCGGCCGACGGTCCAATCGTTGGCGATCCGGTCCCAGTTGTCGACCAGGCGTCGAGCGGAGTCGACGCGACGGAGCCAGTACGGGTTCGCTGGCAGCCAGTCGATGACCGCGAGGATGAGCGCCAGGACGGACGCATGGTCGCCGGCATGGGCTTCGGCGATCCGGTCGACGAGATTCGCGATCCTGGAGTAGTCCCGTTTGGCCGGCTTGGCCGTGGTCAATGCCAGCTTGGAGCGGACGGACGCGAGATGGCCCATCACGGCCACGGCTTCGGAGTCCCGTCCCGTCGTCTCGTTCCTCCCGTCCTTCCCGGCGGGGCGCTTCCCGCCTGCGGGGAGCTCTCCCGAAGGGAGTGAGGGGAAAGGTTCACTAGGAGGGTTTACCTGGAGGGTTTTATCCTTATATATACAGCCCTGCGAGATTTGCAGTGCTGGAGGTGCGAGATTTGCAAAGCCAGAGGTGCGAGATTTGCAGTGCTGGCCCTGCGGCATTTGCAGAGCTGGTTCCGGCTCGTTTTCCAGCCCTGCGAGATTTGCAGAGCTGGAAATCGGCTCCGTTCCAACGTTCTCCGGCAGCACGTCCTTGGAATCGCCGTTCTCGACCACGGTTCCGGCCTCCGGGTCCACGTCGGCGCCCATGGTCGCGGGATCGTGTTCCGCGGCGTGCGTCTCCCTGATCCACGTGAGGTTGGACGGGTCGGTTTCCACCGCGAGGTCCCACACGACCTGGCAGTACTGCGGCAGACGGTTCCTGCCGCCCTTGCCGAGACGCGCGTACCGTTGGTCGCCACGGCGGATGAACCCGCGCTCCTGGAGGAGCTTCAGACTGGAGCGCACGGTGCGCTCCGAGAGCTCCGTGACGTTGACGATGGTCTCGATCTTCGGATAGGCGGCGCTGCCGTCGTCGTCCGCGCGGTCAGCCAAGTAGACGAGCACGGCCTTCGCGCTGGCGTTGCCGACATGACATTTGAACGCCCACGACAGTGCGATGTTGCTCATCTCGATCCTCCGATCAGTCTGATGAGGCGTCGCAGCAGGTTCGCGGCCATCGGGAGGACCGCCGCGGCCGCGTACAGGAACGGCGACAGCAGGCCGAGGCAGACCAGCGCGGCGAAAACGAACACGATGCACATGGCTTCCATCACAGACCACTTCCTTCTTCCTTGGGAGAACGGCTCTTCGAAAGCCGTTCGGAGATGGCGTCCCCGACCGCGGCGGCGCGGCACAAAGTCCAGGTCAGGAACACGAGCGCGAGGATCACGGCGACGATGAGGACCACCATGGCGTTCACCTCGATTCCGCTTCGGCGACGGACGGGAACTCGAGATCACGCCTCACGGCCGGACGGTCGAGAGCCGGATGCGTGAGCATCGAGGCAATGCGCCCGTCCCTGTAGACCATGGCCCCGATCTCGTCGATGGCGGAATCGACGAAGGTCCGCCTGTCGACGAGCTTCCGGAACTCGTCCAGCGTGTCCCCCACGCCGCAGAGGTAGGCCCGCCGGACGATCTCGCCAACGGTCATCGACGAATCGACGGAATCCGCTATGGTTCCGATCCTGGACAGCGTGTATTCGATGTCGGACGGGATGACGCTTTCGTTCCCGTTGAAATCATGGTCTGTCATTTTCTTTTCCCTTCTTTTTCACATGGACCAGACGGACAGGTCCCATGCGTCCTTCGCGTTCCGGCGGCACCACCAGCCGCGCCCCGCCAAAGCCAGGCCCATGAGGACCATGGCGATGGCCGGAGCGGCTGCCATCGCGACCATGCACGACAGCGCGGCGCACAGCAGGATGGCCGCCGTGACGAGGCAGCGGCCGGCCCGGCGCGAGTAAGCGTCGTGCTGGAGCATCCAGTACTCCGCCTCCGACTGCTCCGATCGGGCGGAATATGTAGACGCCGTGCACCGTTTGGCGGCGTGTCGCACCGTATAGTCAGAATCAGAAACGCCGTTAGCGGCGTTTTCGACTACCATGTTCATGTTGCGGACCTTCCTTTGGTTTCCAAGGGACGATGGTCGGATGCCCTGGCAGGCTCCCCGTCGTCATGGTTTGCTCCACCCTGTGTTCCGCGGGTTTTTCGGTTTCCGACGGGACACAGGGTCTTCTTTTTTCTTTTCAGTTATGCAGTGCCGGACGTCGGAATCGAACCGACGGACGGGTTCTCGGTTGCAGAGAGAAGGAAGCAAGGAGAAGGGAAAGATCCCGTCCAACCGTTTCCGGCATTGTGGCCGTTCCGTGGAGTCTGCGTTTGTGCCGGAGCGGCCAAGTGTTCAGTTTTCGTCAGGCGGCGGTCAGCAGCAGGTTCGCCGCCATCCGTTCGCGGGCGGACAGTTGAGCGTAGACCTCCTGGTCGGCGTGCGTGTAGGAGCGTACGGGGCGGATTCGCCAATCGGCAAGAGTGCGGACCTCGCCGCGGCGCAGGGCGCGCACCGCGCATTCCGGGCAAAGGTTCAGAGTCCGGGAATCGAGCTGGTCGATGTATTCATGCCAGCCGTTCATGGCGAGGAAAGCGTCGAAACCGTCCGACGTCTCCTCGTTCCAGCGGGTCGACCAGATCGCGGTGTGGCATCCGTCGCACACCTGGACGTAATCGCTCCGGCTGTCCGGCCATTCGGACTGTTCGTAGATTCCACCAGCCATCACGCAACCTCCTCATGATCAGCATCAAGCCCCAGCAAATAGTCGGTAGACACACGGAAGTGCTCGGACAACACAACGATGTCTGAAGTTGTCCAGCCAATGCGTCCCAAGAGTTTTCCATTCGCCGAAGTTTTCGATAAACCAAGCAATGAACCGAGTTGGGCACAAGTAAGTCCCTCACTCTTTACCAGAGCACTTATCCTTTGGGTCACTCCATTCATAGTTCTTTCTTTCTGACTTGGTTCATTTTTACTGTACTTCACTATAGCGTACAGTTTGACTGAACGCAAATCGTATGAGACACTTAATTAAGAAATTCTGAACTATTTTGGGAAGTGATCATATGTCCACATCGGAAGTCTCACCAGAAACACCTTTGGATAAAGGACAGCGTGCTGAAGCGGCGATCCCGACCAACGTGAGAGTTTATCTAGGACTAAGCGGAAAAACACAAAAGGCACTTGGAGAAGCTTTGGGCATTACCAAGAGTGCTATGTCCATGAAAATGTGTGGCAAAGTTGGATGGTCAGTAAGCGATCTTGTAACGACCGCCGATTTTCTAGGTGTCACGCCGAGCGCTCTAATGGATGACACAATTCTCAGCAAAGCCGAGGCTGGATATGCAAAATCGGCCGAGTATGGAGTTTTTGCCGAGAAGCCAGGTGCTTTGGTAGGTGCCGGCTCCCCCAGGTTCCTTGTCAGTCCCTTCAACCCCGACGCCCCGGTCGAGGGTGGAATCTCAGGTGCAGTTAAAGGTGCCTTGGCCGGTTTCGTGCCGTTCGGGGTCCCGTCCGGCTCGGGTTCCCCGTCCAGCCCCTCGAAGCATGACGGGATTGGGGTTTCCGGCCGGTCTCAAGCCCATGAGACACTTGGGACCATGACTACCATCATCATGCGCACCTCCGAAGGTGACATCAAAATCAACCTGTTCGACGACGAAACCCCGGAAACCGTGGCCAATTTCCTCGGCCTTGCCACCGGCGAGAAGGAATGGATCGATCCGATGACCGGCCAGCCTTCCCATGAGCCGTTCTACAACGGTCTAACCTTCCACCGCATCATCAAGGATTTCATGATTCAGGGTGGCTGCCCGCTGGGCAACGGCACCGGCGGCCCGGGCTACGACTTCGACGATGAAATTGTTCCTGATCTGAAGTTCGACCACCCGTACCTGCTGGCCATGGCGAACGCCGGCCTGCGTCGTGGCATGGACGGCAAGATCCACGGCACCAACGGTTCCCAGTTCTTCATCACCACCGTGCCGACCCCGTGGCTCGACGGCCACCACACCATCTTCGGCGAGGTTGCGGATGACGATTCCAAGGCAGTGGTCGACAAGCTCGAAGCCGTGAACACCGATCGCATGGACCGTCCGACCGAGCCGGTCGGCATCGTGTCCGTGGAAGTGCTCAAGTAAGCGTTTCCCGCACAGCCGTACAATATAGGGAAGCCCCTCGATTGAGGGGCTTTCTTCATTTTATTTATAGAGGCGTTTGCTTGCAATCACCGGCTTATGTGATTCGTCAACATCACATTTTGCGCAGTCGCGGCTCCGCGGAATCCTTCGCGCCGGTGATGCGGTACACGTCGAACACGCCTTCGATTTTACGCACGGCGGCGAGCAGAGTGTTCAGATGCTGCGGATCGGCCATTTCGAAGCTGAATTGGCTGGTGGCCACGCGGTCGGTGCCGGTGGAAATCGAGCCGGAGATAATGTTCACGCCGTGGTCGGACAGCACGCGTGTCACATCGCTCAGCAGATGCGGACGGTCAAGCGCCTCGACCTGGATCTTGACCATGAACACGCCCTTGGTGCTGGTCCACTGCACATCCACCACACGTTCGGGCTGGCGTTTCTCCAGTTCGAGCATGTTCTGGCAGTCCACGCGATGCACGGACACGCCTTGGTTGCGGGTGATGAAGCCGATGATCTTGTCTCCAGGAACCGGCATGCAGCATCGGGCCAGCTTGACCCAGATGTCCCCCACGCCCTTGACGGAGATACCCAACGAGCTGGTGGTCTTCTTGGTACGCTCCACCTGCTTGAGCGGCAACGCCTCCTGCTCGACTTCCTCATCCACCTCGTCGCTGCCCGCGTCACGGACCAGATGCGAGATGACGTTCTGCGTGGAGATCTGGCCATCACCAATCGCCACGAACACGGCTTCCGCGTTGGCAAGGTTCAACTCGTCGGCGACGCCCACCAATGCTTCCGGAGTCAGCAGCGTGGTGATTGGCAGGTTGCGCTTGCGCATGGCGCGCGTCAGCTCGTCACGGCCTTCCTCGACGGCTTCGGTACGGCGTTCCTTGCTGAACCATTGACGAATCTTGTTGCGTGCCTTCGGGCTCTTGGCGAAGCTCAGCCAATCACGCGACGGACCTGCGGATTCGGACTTGGATGTCAATATTTCAACGGTATCGCCATTCTCGAGCTTGGTATCAAGCGGCACCAATCGTCCGTTCACGCGCGCACCCATGGTACGGTGACCGACTTCGGTGTGCACCGCATAAGCGAAATCAATCGGAGTGGCTTCGGCGGGAAGCGAGACGATCTTGCCTTTCGGCGTGAACACGTAGACCTCTGCCGCGCCCAAATCCTCTTTGAGGGAGCCAAGGAATTCGTCGGAATCCGGCGTTTCGCTCGTCCAGTCGGCAAGTTGCTGAATCCATTTGAGGTTGTCGGCCTCGCTCAGCTCCTGGTTTTCGCCACGCTTGCGGTCGGACTTGTCAGGCGAGCTCAACGCGCGTCCGGCTTGGCCGTTCTCCTTGTACTTCCAATGCGCAGCGATGCCGAATTCCGCGCGGCGGTGCATGTCCCACGTGCGGATCTGAATCTCCACCGGCTTGCCGCCGGGACCGACCACCGTGGTGTGCAGGCTCTGGTACATGTTGAGCTTCGGCATGGCGATATAGTCTTTGAAACGGCCGGGAACAGGGTTCCACCGCGCATGCACGGCACCCAACGCCGCATAGCAGTCCTGAATCGTGTCGACGATGATACGCACGCCCACCAAATCATAAATGTTGGCGAAATCGTGCCCGCGCACGATCATCTTCTGGTAAATGGAGAAGTAGTCCTTCGGACGGCCCGTCACATAGGCTTTGATGTGCTGTTCGTCGAGATCCTCATTGATTTCGGCGAGAATCTGCTTCAGGTACACGTCGCGTTGTCCGGCGCGACGGGCCACCAATACCACAATCTCGTTGTAGATCTTCGGATACAGAACCTTGAAGCTGAGTTCTTCCAACTCGGTTTTGATGGCGTTCATGCCAAGACGGTTGGCGAGCGGCGCATACACATCCAGCGTTTCACGTGCCTTTTTCTGCGCATTCGACTGCTTGACGTAACGCCATGTACGGGCGTTGTGCACACGGTCGGCGAGCTTGACCACCAGCACGCGCACGTCGCGGCTCATCGCCACCACCATTTTGCGGATGGTCTCGGCCTGAGCGGAATCGCCGTATTCCATTTTGGAAAGCTTCGTGACGCCGTCCACCAGGCCGGTCACCGTGTCGCCGAATTCGGCGCGGCATTCGTCGAGCGTGTAGTCGGTGTCCTCCACTGTGTCGTGCAGAAGGCCCGCTGCCACAACCAGCGGCCCCATGCCAAGATCGGCGAGGATCTGCGCCACTGCAAGCGGATGGATGATGTACGGCTCGCCGGATTTACGCCGTTGCGACGAATGCTGGTTGACGGCGCGCCGGTAGGCTCTCGCGAGAATGCTCATGTCCTCGTCGGGATGGTGGTATTCGCACATCTTGAGGATTGGTTCAAGCGGGTCAAGCGGATTCGTGCTGATCTCGCAGCCCAACATTCTGGCCGAACGAACCTCATGATCCATGTCGCTCATTTCGCTCCTCCTCGCTTGGAATGTACCCTATAGTACCCGCGCATCACCATATGACGGATGTATCCGGCCGCGTGTTGCACGGCCGGATACATCCTCGGTCTTTGTGTATTGCAGTCCCGTCAGGACGCAACGCCGGTTGATCCGAAGCCACGTTCCGCGCGGTCGGATCCGGGCAGGGTCTGCGCCTCGATGAATTTTGCCTCGACGTAGCGTTGGATGACCAGCTGTGCGATGCGGTCGCCCGGATGGAACGTCACGGCGCGTTCCGGATCGAGGTTGATCAACGGCACCTTGATTTCGCCACGGTACCCAGCGTCGATGGTTCCCGGCGCGTTAAGCACCGTGACGCCCTGCTTGACGGCGAGTCCCGAACGCGGATGCACCAGCGCCACATAGCCGGCAGGCAATGCGATTGCCACTCCCGTGGGCACCAGCGCCCGCTGGAACGGCTTCAACGTCACTTCTTCGGTGGTGCGCAGATCGGCACCGGCATCTCCGGCATGGGCGTAATGCAGCTGAGCCGGCTGCCCGGGATCCAGCGACTTTACCAGAACCTCGACGTTTTCCGGCTCGTTGTATGCCTCGTCGAACGCCATCAGGCCGCACACTCCTTGCATACCGGCTGTCCGTCGTCGGTAGTGTAGGCAAGCTGGCTGCGATGCTTCACCAGGAAGCATTCGGAGCAGATGAACTCGTCGCCCTGCATCGGAATGACGGTCACCGAAGCGTCCTCATTGCTCAAATCGGCGCCCGGCAGCTCGTAGTCTTCGGCAATGGCGTTCTCGTCATCGTCCATATCGTTGGAATTGTTCTGAGAACCCTTGCTCAAAGCCTGGAGCGACTCCTCGTCCTCGTCTTTGTTGCGCGGGGAATCATAATCCTGTGCCATCGAGATTCCTTTCGTCATCTATGGTGCTTATGCGCCATAGAATACATGACTTTTCCCCCGCTAGGATACACGAATTGAAATACTCGTAAAATCCGACACGTGGGGCACAATAGAATTAATAGAAAAATCTAAGGGAAAGTGGTGTGTTGTGCCTGAGAATGCGCTCGAAGATGCACGGTTCGATCATGTGAGTGAAACCGGTGAGCTCGTCTTTGTTTCAGGTGCCGGCAAATTCGCCGTCAAGGTCGATGAAGCGCTTGAAAGAGCCATTTTGGAGGCAAAGCAGATTCGCACCGAAACCCAAGAGGAGCGTCAGCAGCAAGCGCCTTCCACGCTGCCGATCTCCCAAATCCAATCCTTGATTCGAGCCGGAGCCAATCCGACCCGCGTGGCGGAGCGATATTCGTTGAGCGAAGTGCTTGTTCGGCGTTTCTCGGCGGCGGTGGAAACCGAAAAGCAATATGCGATCGAACAGTTCCTGGCGGTTCCCGCGCCGAAGGAAAGCCGTGTGCGCACGCTTTCCGAACTGATCGAACGCACTTTCGCCGCAGCCCACGTACGGTTGGAGGATGTGCGGTGGAAGGCCACCAGACGCGGTTTGGAACCGTGGAAGATTACCGCGGAGTTCGATTCCGCAGGTCATGCCGCCCGTGCGGAATGGTCTTGGAACATGCATGACAACGCGGTCAACTGTCTGAACACAATGGCACGCAAGCTCATCGGCGAACAAGACACGCCGACGGAAGGACACGCCGAGAAGCAGGTCGACCAGAGTTTTCTCGCATCATTGAATTTGCCGGGCGATTCCGCACGTTCCGCACGTATCGAACAGACGGTGTCCGCTTGGAATGCTCCGGAACCGGTTGCACCACAAGCCACGAATATCAAGACCACCGTTGAGACTCAGTCATCGGCGACCGTTCCGCTGCCGAACCGTCCGGAAATCGCGACGACGCAGTACCCCGCCCCTTCAACGACGGAACCTGCCCAAAACTCGCAAAACACGCAATCCGCCGGCGAGCAGCAGCCCGATAAGTCCAAGATGGCATCATCCGATCCTCATAGTCAGAGCACCACCAAATCGAAGCGCCGTGCAGGACGCTCCGCAGTGCCGAGTTGGGATGAAATTCTGTTCGGTGACTGATTAACGTTCCCTAACATCCCACGGCAACATCCGTTCAGACGTTCAGATCATTCGATCAAGCCACGTCAATCAGGCATGGAATATCAGATTCCATGTAGGTCAGCGACCCGTGCACGCTGGGTAGATGCATCGCCTTCTCCGCCTGTGTGCGGGAATCGACAATGGTGGTAGAGCCCGCAGCGGAGACGACCACATCGCCGATCATCGACTTGACGCGTTCATCGACTGGTCCGTAGACGCCTTCCTCGATTGCCTGCCGGCGGGTGCGCACCTGGGCGCGCTCCCCCAGCACGTCACGCCAACGAGCGGCGATGTCCTCCGGATTCTCGCCATCCTCGCCATAAAGCATGACACAGCGTGGTTCACCGCCGACATTCGCGACGCCCCGCATCAGCTGGGGTTCGGACGCTATGTCGATGCAGGCTTCCGGGTCGGCGGTTATCATGCCATGATCCGCCACGATGACGATCAGCGTGTTCTTCGGCACACTTCGACGCAGCAAAGACAACTGGGCGTCGATACGCTCATATGTGCCGATCCACTTGTCGGAGTCCCAGCCGTAATTGTGTCCGATCTTGTCCGCGTCGCGCAGGTACACGTATGTCAGTCCGGGCGTGTTCGCCGCTTTCGCCGCGGTCATGATACGTCGGCGTGGATCGTCATTGGAGATGTAGTCGCTGCCACGTAACGCCGCCTGAGTCAACGCGGAGAACGCGAATTTCGGCAGTCCCGAACTGGTGACGCGAACGTCCTGTTCCGCCAATCGTTCGAATATGGTCGGCTGCTGTTGCAGTTTCAGCGGTGCGGGCGCGTTTTTGAAAGAGATGAGCTGGCAGATTTCGCCATTGTCGGGATTGAGCTGCGTATACCCTGTCATGCCGGTTAATCCGGGGCATGTGCCGGTGCCGAACGTGGACATGGCGGCCACGGTGGTGCTGGGCATGCATGTGGCGATTGGCCGCTGGTTAACGCCATCCGCCATCAGCGACCGTAGATAGGGTGAATGTCCCAATCTCATATTGATGTTCCAATATCCGAGACCGTCCACCAGGACCACGACTGCCGAACGCGCGTCCGGCAGGCCAAGTGCCTCTTGGAGTCGTTTCGGATCGGCATGGATGGCCGTTGGAATCGGATACCCGATGGCGCTGGAAATGGCGGGAAGTACCGAGGATAGGTGGAGAGCACCGCCGCGGCTGCCCTCATCCGGCAGTTCGTCGCCATATCGTGCCGGACTGGTCATGGCTAGCAGCTGGTCGATTTCGGGCACTTCAACACTCATGGTCCCCATTCAAGCACCGCGGCAGTACCAGCTGGTAATATTGCTAGGTTAATTACCATAACCTTTCCGTGAGGAGAACCACCGCATGGTGTCGCACCGCAAACCGGCAAAACCAGCCTTTGACCCGCGTACGGTCAAGGAGAACATCGTCGAAACGCCGTTGAACGAGGAAATGAGCAAGTCGTTCCTCGAATACGCGTATTCGGTGATTTACGCCCGAGCGCTGCCTGATGCCAGGGACGGTCTCAAGCCGGTGCAACGACGCATCATCTATCAGATGGGTCAGATGAGCCTCAATCCGGACCGGCCGTATATGAAGTCGGCGCGTGTGGTTGGCGAAGTGATGGGCAAGCTCCATCCGCATGGCGATTCCGCGATTTACGAGGCGATGGTACGTTTGGCGCAGCCGTTCGCGATGCGGCTGCCATTGGTGGACGGTCACGGCAATTTCGGTTCTCTCGATGACGGTCCTGCTGCTTCTCGTTATACCGAGGCTCGTATGGCGCCGGCCGCGTTGGGCATGAATGCCGATATCGCCGAAAATACCGTCGATTTCACGCCGAATTACGATAACAAGCTTCAGGAGCCGACTGTGCTGCCTGCCGCGATTCCGAACCTGCTGGTCAATGGTGGTTCCGGCATTGCCGTCGGCATGGCCACGAATATGGCCACGCACAATCTTGGCGAGGTGGTGGCTGCGGCCAAGCATCTTATGCGCCATCCCGACGCGACGTTAGAGGAGTTGATGCGCTACGTGCCGGGTCCGGATTGGCCGGGCGGCGGCGTGATTGTGGGCCGCAAGGGCATCCGCGAGGCGTACGAGACGGGTCGTGGCGCGTTGACCACGCGTTCCGTGACGCATATCGAAAACGTGACGGCTCGCAAAAAGGCCATCGTCGTGACGGAACTGCCGTTCATGGTGGGTCCGGAACGTGTGTTGGAACGTATTTCCGAAGGTGTGAAGAACCGTAAGCTGGACGGCATTTCCGGTGCCATCGATCTGACTGACCGGCATAACGGCACGCGCCTCGTCATCGAAATCAAAACCGGGTTCGATCCGAACGCGGTGTTGGCGCAGCTGTTCAAGCACACGCCGTTGCAGGACAATTTCACCATCAACAATGTGGCGTTGGTCAATGGCCGTCCGCACACCATGGGATTGAAGGAAATGCTTCAGGTGTGGGTGGACCATCGTCGTGTGGTGATCCGCCGACGCAGTGAATTCCGCAGGAAGAAGGCGCTTGAGCGGCTGCACTTGGTGGAGGGCTTGCTGCTCGCCATGGTGGACATCGATGAAGTCATTCAGGTGATTCGCTCTTCTGATGATGCCGAGGCCGCGAAAACAAAGCTTATCGCCGTATTCGATCTGGACGAGATTCAGGCACAGTACATTCTTGACTTGCGGCTGCGCCGTCTGACCAAGATGAGTCGTATCGAGCTTGAGGCGGAACGCGACGACCTGAAGCGGCGTATCGAAGAGCTTGAACGCATTCTTGCTTCCGATGAGGCGCTTGACGGCGTGGTCATTGACGAAATGGATGACGCCGTGGCCAAATACGGCACTCCCCGGCGCACGGTGCTGCTGGATGAGGATGAGGAAGGCAATTTGACGCCTGTTGTGGCGCATGGCGATGATGGCGTCTCTGCAAACGCGATGGCTGCCGCGCGCGCCGCCGCGACCGTATCCTCCGCAGCAGCCGATGTCGCCGCAGCCGCAAAGGCCGCAAAGAAGGCCGGCGATGAGAATGCCACCGCATCGGCTCTGCAGATTGATGACGAGCCGTGCGCGGTGATGCTGTCCGCCACGGGCCTGATTGCACGCACTTCCGAGGATGCGGTGGAACGTTGGGAGAATCGTTCGGCTTCCGACGGACGCGCCAAGGATGATCAGATCGTTTCGATGTTCCGCACGTCCACACGTTCCTCATACGGCTTGGTTACTTCAGCGGGTCGTCTGGTGCTGGCCCATGTGGTCGAATTGCCGAAGGTTTCCGCGGATGGACCGCTCAGTGTCACGGGTGGTGTGAAGGCCGAGGAACTGCTGGGCATGACGGAGAACACCGATCCGATCCGCGGCGAACGGGTGATTGCTGCGATTGATATGCCTTCCACGGATGACGGCGGTCAGCTTGTTCCTTTGGCGTTGGGCACCCGCAACGGCGTGGTCAAGCGTTGGAACCGTGAATCTCCGACCACAATGGATTCGTGGAGCGTCATCGATTTGAAGGATGATGACGAAGTGCTTGCCGCTGCCGAAGCCCGTGATGAGGATCGTCTGGTGTTTGTGTCCACCGATTCCTCGTTGTTGACGTTCGAAGCGAAGAATGTGCGTCCGCAGGGCCGTACCGCTGGCGGCATGGCGGGCATTCGTCTGGCTGAGGGGTGTTCGGTGGCCGCGTTCGCGGTGGTGCCTGATGGCAAGGTGACATGGAATTACGAAGAAGGCGAGAATGGACTGTTCTCTGCTTCCGGAGCCGTGGTGTTGACGGTTGCCGGCGATTCCGAAGCGTTGCCTGGCACTGAAAACGGTGCCGCGAAGGTCACGCCGTTGGAGATGTATCCGACGAAGGGCCGTGGTACGGGTGGCGTGCGTTCGCAGCGATTCCTCAAGGGGCAGGATACGTTGATTCTCGCGTTCGTGGGCGCGTATCCGTTGCATGCTTCCACGCAAAGTGGCGCTCCTGTGGAATTGCCGAAGCCTGATATGCGACGCGATGGTTCCGGTACGGATCTGTCGGCGCCGATTGCGGTGGTCGGCTGATTCGACGAAATCGATTGGCGGGGCTCTGGACTGGTTCTTCTTCCGGTTCAGGGCCTTCCCGTTTTGCGCACTTGGGCCGCCAGGTTGAATGAGCAGGCTGGGTGAAAGTGCCTCCGGCTTGGTTCAGCCATATAGCTTCATGCCTTGTGGGCTGTCCACGAACCCGGCAGCATGCAGCAAACGTCTGTATTCGTTGCGTTCCTTCAATGATTCACCGTTCATTTCGGCGAAGCTGACGCTGCCCTTGGACTGATGCTGCAATGCATAGGCAAGTTCCGTACATGCCGGCTGCAATATTCGCTCGTCATCGGTGAAGCTGACGATTCTGTGGCTTTTCGGCACGGCAAACAGCACCGGCATGCCGTGGTCGAGCACGATGACCGATTCCGCTCTGCGCGCCGGTTTCATATGGTGTTGTTCGGGCCATGTGATCGCGGAGCCTGTCAGGTTGGCCGGGTCGGTCACGTCGAGCGCCACGCAGGATTGGCTGCGCGCCTCGTCGTCGCCGCGCAAGGCGTCCACTGTGTCACGTCCGGCGAATTGGACCGCTCCGAATCCTTTGACGAACATGCCTCTGACCAGATTGCCGTGTTCCTCCATACGTTTGAGTACCGGGTATAGTCCGGAGAATCCGCCTGCGACCTGCTCCTTGTCGATTAGCGGAGCGGCGATCACGCCATATCGGTCGAGCAGCGATTCGATCAATGCGATGTCGTATTCCTCGATGCCGGCTGTTGGTTTGCCGGCGGTATCGTCCGCTTGATCCGGTATCGCCATTGGACTGGTCCGGGACGAGTCGACCGCGGACCATAATCCACCGAGCGTCGCCGGTGTCGAGGCGTGGATCCGTACGCGTCTGCGTGCGGCAGTGCGTGGCGCGCGCACTGAAACCGTGCCTTGAGTCAAGGCCCGAACGGGAGCGAATGAACTGTTCGTCACTTTGCCTTGCCATACCAAGGACCACAAGGCTTCCTCGAACTGGCTTTCGCCCCATGCGGGAAGGATGATTTCCCCTGTTTCAGGATTCACGTTGACTTCCGCATGTTCCTGCCAGATGACTTTGGCGGCTGTGGAAAGCTGCCGCGCATGGAAGGCTCCCCCATTCGATAATGCGGCAAGTATCGTCTCCGGCACGGTCATGGTTCCGGCACTATAGGCATTGTTCTGCGATTGTTCGCCGGGTTTCACCAGCAGCCGTGAATCAGCTGGATGGAATGCGATGCCGCCGGCTTCCTTGGCGTTGGAACCATTGATTTTGGAGCCGACCCATACCACGTCTCCGGATGCGAGCAGTTCGTCCAACATACTCGGTTGGTAGTCGCGAACGCGTGCGGGGAAGACCGAGGATTCCCAAACGGAGGCGTTGAGGTATATGCCTTCAAGCTGTTCAATCACACGCATCAGCCCGTCGACGCCTTCATATCGGGCGCCACCCACAGGTCCGACACCTTGTCTGTCCAACAGGAACGCCTGATAGACGGCCGGTTCCACCGGCTTGATGGCTTTGCGTGCCTTGGCAAGCGAAAGCGCGCGGATACGCCGAAACACGTCTTTGTGGAGCCATTGCTGGGGTGTTTGCCGAGGTGACCGTTCCGATGCTGAATCATCGGAACCATTGGCGTCCGCTCCGGCCGCATCATCGACGAAATGGCCTTTCAGCAGTTCGCCTTTGGCATGTAATTCATCCAACATGCGTACGCCTTGGACAGCGTCCAATCCCAGTTCGGCGATCATCTGATCCGCGGTGAATGGGCCATGCGTTTTGACATATCGCGCCACACGGCCGGCAATGTCGGTCTCGTCCAAATCGTTCCAGAACGTCCGTCCGGCAAGCTCCTTCCCAACCTGCGCGATGACGTCGGCATCCAACAGCGAAGCCATGTCCGTGGCTCCCAGAAGACGTTCCAGCACTTCCGGGTCCATGGACAGCAGTTGCGTACTGCGTTCGGCTTGCGGCACGTCGTATTGGTACATGACCGCGCCCACGTATCCGAACAGCATGTTTTCCGCGAACGGCGACGGCGTTTCCGTGACGGTCTCGCTCAAAGAGATGACGCCGGAGCGTAATCCGGACATCACATGTTTCAGCGCGGGCAGATCGTACACGTCCTGTAGGCATTCGCGTGCGGTTTCCAACAGCAGCGGGAAGTTCTTCCGAGTTCGGGCGGCGTTGAGCAGTTGCGCCGCGCGCAGCCGCTGCTGCCATAAGGGGACGCGTCTGCCGGGGTTGGCGCGTGGCAGGAACAGCGATCGCGCCGCGCATTCTCGGAATCGTGCGGCATACAGCACGCTTTCGCCGACTTGTGTTCCGATGATGCGTTGCAGCTCTTCCGTGTCGAACAGCAGCAGCTCGCGGATCGGCAGGTTGCCGTCGCCGTCCGGGAGGCGGATGATGATGCCGTCGTCGGCCGCGTATACCTGCCCATCGAACCCGTATCGTTGTTTGATACGTGTGGTGATGGCCATGGCCCATGGTTCGTGCACGCGTCTGCCGTATGGCGAGTGGACGATCACACGCCAATCGCCTTCTTCATCCTGGCAGCGTTCGACGACCAGCTCACGGTCGTTGGGAATCGTTCCCGTGGCGGCGCGCTGTTCGGCAAGCAGGTCGGCAAGATTGCCGATGGCGTTGTCATCCAATCCGTCACGACGTAGACGTGCGATTGTTGTCGTGTCGAATCGGCTGGTCTTGTCTCCTGCGATGCCGTCCGAGACTTCCGCGCGTAGTCCTTGCGCCATATCGCGTACGAATCGGCCTTGGGACCGTCCGAATGCCGCGTCCCGCCCGTCGCCTTCGCCATGCCAGAACGGCAGTCGGGCGGTACGTCCTGGAGCAGGAACCACCACCACACGGTCCCGGGTGATTTCCTGGATCTGCCAGGTCGATGTGCCGAGGGTGATGACGTCTCCGACCCGGGATTCGTACACCATTTCCTCATCCAGCTCCCCCACTTTGCGTGGGCCCGGTCCGGAGCCTTCTTCGGGAAGCACCACGGTGTAGGTTCCTCGGTCGGGTATGGTGCCTCCGCTGGTCACGGCCAGTCGTTGAGCGCCAGGGCGCGCGGAGATGAGACCCGCCTCTTCGTTGTATTGCAATGGAGGTCGGAAGGCGGAGAAATCCTCGCCGTTGTAGGCACCGGTCATCATGCCCATCACAGCATCGAACATGGTTCTGTCGAGATCTTCGAATGGCGCGGCCTTGCGCACGGTCACGTACCAGTCGTCTGGTTTCAGATCATCCATCGCCGCGGCGGCGACGGTTTGCTGGGCAAGCACGTCCAAGGGGGTGCATGGAATGGTCAGTGTTTCGATGTCTCCGGAGCGCATGCATTCGATGCTTGCGGCCGTGCCGATGATTTGCTCTCGTGTAATCGGGTAGAACAGTGCATGCGAGACTCCCCCGACCTTGTGGTCGGCGCGCCCCACCCGCTGCAATCCCGAGGACACGGACAATGGCGGTGCGATCTGGATGACCAGATCCACTGAACCCATGTCGATGCCGAGTTCAAGGCTCGATGTGGCGACCACGCAACGCAATTGGCCGCGTTTGAGCTGCTCTTCGATCTGTTTGCGCCGGTCTTTGGAAACGGAACCATGATGCGCCATGGCGATCGCGTCGGCGTCCGCATGCGAGGAGACCAGCATGGTGGTGGATCCGACCACGGAATCGTAGTGTTTGGCGAAGCCTTCACGGCCTTCCGGGGAGCCCAGATCCGGATACGGCTGGGTGGAATCACTGGCTGTGGACTCCGGCTGGGATGCGTTGTCCGACACACTCAAGTCCGTTCGGCCAAGCCTACGGTCGGACAGCGCATCCCGCCCTGCGTCCGCTTTGACGGCGGTTTCAGACCCAGTTCTCCGGGATGTGCGCAATTGCGCATACAGGTCGTTGAGCCGTGCGGTGAGTTTTTCCGCAAGGCCACGGGAGTTGACGAACACGAGGGTGGTGTGGTGTTTCAGCACTTCGTCAAGCACGCTGCGTTCGATGGCCGGCCATACCGAACCTCCGGTCGAAACCCGTGAGGTATGTTCGTCTCCCCCGACCGAAGTCAGTCCTTTACGTTCCGCCAATGTTTCCATGGCAGGGCTCACCCCGGAAATATGCGTGGTATGGCGGTTCGGAAGTTTCACGGCGCCTGCCCTCCGCCCTGCGTCGTCGGAGACGGGATCGCGCATGGCCGAAAGCGGTTCCACCACTTTCAGATCCATGTCGGGGTGCGATTCGGGTCTGATGACGCGTACCGGCCGCGTGCCGCCAAGGAAACGTGCGGCTTCGGCCGGCGGTTCCACAGTGGCGGAAAGCCCGATGCGTTGGACAGACCGGCCGGCAAGGCTTTCCAATCGTTCCAAGCTCAGCGCCAGGTGCGCGCCACGTTTGGAGCCCGCGATGGCGTGCACTTCATCCACGATAACGGTATCAACGGCGGAAAGTATCCGTCGCGCCTTGGAGGTGAGCAGCAGGAACAGCGATTCTGGCGTGGTTACGAGGATATCCGGCGGATGGCTGACGATTCTGCGGCGTTCCTGCGGCGTGGTGTCGCCGCTTCGTATGCCCACGCTGACTTTCGGCGATGGCAATCCCATCGCCTCGCACTGTCCGGCGATGCCAGCCAATGGCGCTTGGAGGTTCTTGGCCACATCCACGCCCAGAGCCTTCAATGGCGAAATATACAGGACCTTGACGCCGCGGACGGGTTTACGTTTCTTGGCATTGCAATCGGATTCAGCCGTGCCGTCCCCACCGCCGGACGTCCGCAATAAGTCATCGCCCTCCTTCGTCATCAGACGGTCGATTGCGGAAAGGAAGGCGCACAATGTCTTGCCGGAGCCGGTGGGCGCCACCACCAACACGTTCTCGCCGGAGCGGATGGCCGGCCATGCCAAACGTTGCGCCTCCGTCGGAGCATTGAACGCATGCTTGAACCAGGCATTGGTAGCCTCCGAGAACAAGTCCATGCATTCGTACATACGTTCGATTATGGCATCGCCTTCAGACATCATCCACAACCGGCAGAAACCCCGTCATTCGTCGTCGACCCATTCGAGCACACCGCCCGGCTGACACATTCGAGCGTCTCACATATGGCGTCGTCAGGCGGCCGCACGGTCGCCGCACTTGCGGCGCAAAGTCTCATGCATGGCGACCATCAGCGCCAGGAACACCACCAGATAGGACGGGAACAGGTTGACCGAAACATGCTGCGCGATCAGCCCGAACAGCGGCGGCATGCACATCGACCCCACATAGGCGAATGCCATCTGCATGCCGACGATGGCCTGGGACTTGTCCTTGCCGAAATAGGTCGGCGTGGAGTGGATGACGCATGGATAGATCGGCGCGCATCCCAGGCCGATGACCATCAGTCCCGCGATGGTGCCGATATTGTGCGGCAACGGCAGGAGCATGATGACGATGCCGGTCAGCACCAACGCCTGGCCAAGACGAATCATGGCCGGATCGTTCAGTTTCATGGTCAGGAAACCGCTGGCGAGACGTCCGACGGTGATGCCGATGCAAAACAGGCTTCCCCACATGGCCGCCGTGGTCTTGTCGATGCCCTTGCCAAGCGCCATATAGCTGCTGGCCCACAACATGGCGGTCGATTCGAGCGCGCAATAGCAGAAGAACATGACGAGGATCTCGCGTGCGCCACGAATCGCGAGCACGCCACGGATACCGAGCGGCTTACGCGGTCCGTCACCCTCAGTTGTCTCTTCGGTGTCTTGTGCGGTGCGTGTCTTCCACAGTGGCAGGCTGAAAACCAGTACCGCGGTAAGCGCTATCTGCAGGATGGAGATGTACCGGTATCCCCACGACCAGCCTTGACCCGCGCCCAATGCATACGCCATGATGTACGGGCCAAGCAGCGTGCCCAATCCCCACATGGCGTGCAGCCAGCTCATGTGACGGCTTTCATAGTGGATCGCGACATAGTTGTTCAACGCGGCGTCGACGCCGCCTGCTCCCAATCCATAAGGAATCGCGAACAACAGCAGCATCCAGTAATTCGGCGCGATCGAGAAACCGAACAAAGCGAACGCCGTCAATGCCACGGATACCACAGTGACCTTGCCCGCGCCGAATCGCAAAGTCATTCGATCGGACAGCAACGCGGACACAATGGTGCCCGCCGAAATGGTCATGGAAATGCCACCCTCCCAGGAAACAGGCGCATTCAAATCGGTGCCCATCGTCGGCCAGGCGGCCCCGAGCACGGCATCCGGCAAGCCCAGACTGATGAAAGCCACATAAATCACGGCAAGCAGCAGATTAGCCATGAATCAGCTCCTTTGATGGTTCCATGGACGCGATGGTCCGAATTCGTCATACAGTTTACCCGCAGTTACCTACCAAACGGTAACTAGCGATTTGCGGTACCGATTCAACGTCTGATTCCGGTCGAAGCATGATTCGGTCTTGTTTTCGGTCCTGTTCCAAGAAGCGAGCAGGCGTTGGTTCCGGCAAAAAATGCGGAAGGCGGGTTTCGACGGAACGGAACCTACCTCCCATGCAATCAAGATCAGGTGTCGATCTTGGAACGGTCGAAATCGTCGGCGTTCTCCACGATGAACGCCTTGCGCGGCGGCACGTCATCACCCATGAGCAGGCTGAAGATGTGGCTGGCCTGTTCGGCGTCCTCCATGTGGATACGGCGCAGCATACGGGTGCGCGGATCCATGGTGGTATCGGCCAGCTGGTCGGCGTCCATCTCACCCAAACCCTTGTAACGCTGGATGTCCTCGTTGTAGCCGATGTGCTTTTTATCAAGCTCGGCGAGTTTGCCTGCCAACTCATCATCGGAATACGTGTAGATGTACTCGCCCTTATGCGTACCCGTCAACGCGATACGATGCAGCGGCGGCACGGCGGCATACACATGACCGTATTCGATAAGCGGCCGCATGTACCGGTAGAACAGCGTCAGCAGCAGGATGCGGATGTGCGCGCCGTCGACATCGGCATCGGTCATCATGATGATCTTGTTGTATCGGGCCTGTTCGATGTCGAAGCTTGCGCCGGAGCCTGCGCCGACCACCTGGATGATGGCTGCGCATTCCTTGTTGGACAGCATCTGCGCGAGCGATGCCTTCTGCACGTTGAGGATTTTGCCTCGAATCGGCAGCAACGCTTGGAAACCGGAATTACGGGCGGCCTTGGCTGTGCCCAATGCGGAATCACCCTCGACGATGAACAGTTCGGCTACATCGTCATTGCCGGGCTGGCAGTCGGACAGTTTCGGCGGCATGGACGCGGATTCAAGCGCGTTCTTACGGCGTGTGACTTCCTTGGTCTTGCGCGCCTGCACGCGGGCATGCATTTCGCCGACGATTTTCTCCAGCACGCGGCCGGACTGTTCCTTGTAACCGCGTTTGGAGCCGGTAATCATCTCACCGAACTGCTTATCGGTCATTCTGGAGACGATCGGCTTGACTTGCGCGGTGCCGAGCACGTCCTTGGTCTGGCCTTGGAACTGCGGTTCGGCGATGCGGACGGTGACGACGGCCACCAGACCGGCGAGAATGTCGTCACGTTCCACCTTCATATGGGAATCCTTGAGATTCACCTTGAGTTTGCGCGCGTTGTCCTCGATGGCCTTGCGCACCTGCTTGGTGATGCCTTGGAGGAAGCCGTCCACGTGCATGCCGCCGCCGGGCGTCTCCACCACGTTGACGAAGCTGCGCATGGTGGTGTCGTAGCCGTTGGTCCATCGCATGGCGATATCGACTGCGCAATCACGCGTCACCTTCTGCGCATGCAGTTCACCATCGTCTCCGACCGCCTGCGTTTCTTCAACATACGTGTCCTCGCCGGCGATGCGCCAAATATCGGAGACCGCTTCGCCTTTGGACAGGAAGTCGACGAAATCCTTCACGCCTCCGGTATGGCAGAATTCTTCGACGCGCGCATGCGGATATTTCGGCTGCACGGGTTGGGAAACGGTTTCCTGCGATTGCGTGGCAGCATCGTTTTCTTGCGATTCGGCTGATTCATCAGCTTCGGCTGAATCCTCCTGCAGTATGTCGGCAGAGGTTCCGATATCATCCGTTTCAGCGGACGTGTTCTCTTCCGTCACCTGTTCGATGACATTGTCATCGACTTCCAGCATTTCGTCAATGGACTCGTCGCCGGTTTCGGGAATGTTCTCGTCGATGACGGTGATTTTCAGCCCTGGCACCAGGAAACTGGTCTGCCGTACACGGTCGATGAGCTGGTCATAGCTGAATTCAGCGGTGTCGTTGAAAATCTCCGGATCCGCCCAATAGCGGATGCGGGTACCCGTGGTCTTCGGACTGACTTTGCCGATGATCTCAAGTTCGGTGGGACGATTCTTGCGCGTCTTCTTGAATGGCGAATCGGGAGACGGGTGTTCCGGATCAACGTCGGAATACACTCCGGGGTGGCCCTGATGGAAAGCCATGTGGTGGGTTTTGCCGTCACGATCCACTTCCACGTCGAGACGGGAGCTCAATGCGTTCACAACGGATGAGCCGACACCATGCAGACCGCCGGAAGCGCCATACGAGGAATTGCCGAATTTGGCGCCGGCATGCAGCTTGGTCAGCACCACTTCCACGCCGGTGAGCTTGGTTTTCGGCTCCACGTCCACCGGAATGCCTCGGCCATTGTCCGCCACTTCAACGGAACCATCGTCATGCAAGGTCACGATGATGTGGTTGCAGGCTCCCGCAAGAGCCTCATCGACGGCATTGTCGATGATCTCCCACAGGCAGTGCATCAGGCCCTGGCTGTCGGTCGTGCCGATGTACATGCCCGGACGTTTGCGCACCGCATCCAAGCCTTCGAGCACGGTAAGACTCTCAGCACCGTAATTATCCTTAGCCATGTTCCCTTTCAATTGTCGCCTTACAAGACATGAAGTCGAGAAACCCTGCGTTCATGCCGGTTTCTCGACTTCATTTACTCGCGTCTGATTACTATCACTGGTCCAGGAAGTCGCGCAGCGTCTGCGAACGGGACGGATGGCGCAGCTTGGACATGGTCTTCGATTCGATTTGGCGGATACGTTCGCGCGTCACGCCATACACACGTCCGATATCATCCAGCGTCTTCGGCTGGCCGTCCTCCAAACCGTAGCGCATCTTGATGACGCCAGCTTCACGCGGAGACAGCGTTTCAAGCACCTGCTTGAACTGCTCCTGCAACAGCGAGAAGGCGACGGCATCGGACGGTGCAATGGCGTCGGTGTCTTCGATCAGATCACCGAACTCGGAATCGCCATCCTCGCCCAGCGGCGTGTGCAGGGAAATCGGCTCACGCCCGTACTTCTGCACTTCCTGCACCTTCTCGACCGGCATGTCGAGCTCACGGGCCAGTTCGTCCGGTGTAGGTTCGCGGCCGAGGTCCTGAAGCATCTGGCGCTGCACGCGGGACAGCTTGTTGATGACTTCCACCATATGCACAGGCACACGAATGGTGCGGGCCTGATCAGCCATGGCACGGGTGATGGCCTGGCGAATCCACCATGTGGCGTACGTGGAGAACTTGAAGCCCTTCTTCCAGTCGAACTTCTCTACGGCACGAATCAGACCAAGATTGCCTTCCTGAATCAAATCGAGGAACAGCATGCCACGGCCCGTATAGCGCTTGGCAAGAGAGACCACGAGTCGAAGGTTGGCTTCCAGCAGATGGTCCTTGGCGCGCTTGCCGTCGTTCGCGGCCCACTTCAGTTCACGCCGGCGCTTGAAATCCATCTTGTCGGATTCCGTGTCCAGCAGATGTTGGGCGTACAGACCGGCCTCGATGCGTTCGGACAGGTCGACTTCCTGTTCGGCGTTCAACAGGTTCACTCGGCCGATCTGCTTCAGGTAATCCTTGACCGGATCTGCGGTGGCGCCGGCTGCGATCACACGACGCTTCGGATTGCCGGACGGCGTCAGATTGTCGTCGTCATCATCGTCACGCACCACGAAAGCGCCTTTTTCCTTGGGCTCTTCCGGCTTTTTGCGCTTGTCTTCGTCATCGTCTTCCAGTTCGGAATCGTCATCCTCGTCGATATTGTCCTCGTCGAGGTCGTCAGCCTCCCCTTCGTCGTCCACGTCATCAAGGTCATCGTCGAAATCATCAAGATCGGCATCCTCGACGGGATCGTCTTCAGGAGCGTCCTGCTCGATCAGGTTCTCTTCTTCTTCCGCTTTCTTGCTTTTCTTGGCGGCGGAGGTCTTCTTCGCGGCCGTCTTGCGCGACGTCTTCGTAGCGGTCTTTGAGGACTCGCTCTTCTTGGCAGCAGGCTTGCGCGTGGAGGCCTTTTTTCCGGAGGTGGTCTTTTCGGTCAGATCAGTCTGTTCCGTATTTACCGTCGTTTCCTTGGTGGCCAAACTTATCCTCCTATTGATCCCGCCGGAAGCGTATACCATATGGACCCACTTCTGGCAAGGGCAAATCGTCAACTATGTGAGTTAACCATCTTGCGAGGACGATTATTCCCGCGTGTTGAGCTCACCATGCGCAAGTACCGCTTCCTTTCGGCGTGTTGCTCTATGTCTCTTCGGCCCATGCCGGTCCGATATGACGATGCGCCGCGGAGCAGATGATCGCCGCGAGCGAACAATTCTCATCCAACGCGAGCGCACGCATCGCGCACAGCATGGCGCGCTCATCGCCCATCCACCACAGCACATAACTGATGATGGCCAATGGCTGCACATGATACCGTTCGGGGACCATCCCGATGATGTCGAACATCATGTTGACGCCGTTGTCGCAACGTTTCGTGTCGGGTTTTCTTGATGCGTCACGGAACGATCCGTTGAGGGATTCCTCCAGATGACGCGTGTTGCCGGGAAGTGTCGGATTGGCCATGAATCCCATGAGAAAGTCACGTGACGAACGTCGTTCATCCACGATGATGGAGACCAGCAGCGCGTCACGCACCGCCATGGTCTGCTGCATGGCGATGGCAAGTGCTCCCGCACCGTTTCTGGACAGTCTGCATTCTGGCGATGAATCGTCACCTCCCGACGATTCATCGGCCAGCTCATCCATCCATTCCGAGAATGGCCCCTGCAGGAAATCGCGTATGCTCTCCGCCATGCCCAGCGATTTGCAATCCTCCACCAATTGGTCTTCAAGCCGTTCCATCTCGGCTTCGCATATCGGCATGGGCTCGTCGATCGTCTTCATGTCTCGTCCTCCTTGGCGTATCGGAGCGGTCGCTTGATGCAGGCCGCTTTGTTGGAACTATGCATCATCCGGCAATGCAATGAGGCGTTTCGGGACCCCTGTGGTCGGAGAACGTGAAGCTCGGCGTGTCACGAAACGTCCGGCACCGTCTCACCCGCTGCAATCATTATGTTTTCCTCTTGTCGAATGTGTGTGGATAACCTTGACCCATGACTAGCTCTTCCGATTTGGAACAGATTGAAACGCGCACGCTCTCGCTGGTAAGGGATTTTTCGTTCCTGCATGCGGACGATCCGGTGGCGAATTCCTGCAAAGCCGTCGCTGATGCGGTGGCGCAGCAGGCGGTCACGTCAAGTGAGGGCGGCAAACGTCTGCGGGCGTTGCTGACGTTGGATGCGTTCCGTGCGTTCGCGCCGCAGGATGTGGCGGAACGTGATATGGATGCGGTGTTGGATCTGGCATGCGCGATCGAAGTGTTTCAGACCGGCGCGTTGGTGCATGACGACATCATCGACGATTCCGATCTGCGCCGTGGCAAGCCGTCCGCTCATCGTGCGCTTGCCACGGATACCCATAGTGATGCCATCGGCCATGGTTTGGGCATCATGTTGGGTGATATGCTGGCCACCGCGAGCGTGGATATCGCCAATAAAGCGGCTTGCCGGCTTGGCTCCGGGTCTTCCGTGGTGTCGGCCTTCCTGAATATGCACCGTGAAGTGGAAATCGGCCAAGTACTCGATTTGGCCGTGGAACTCAATACGTTAGACGATCCTGAAGAGCTGGCGTCGGCCTCTTTGAATGTCTTCCGTTGGAAGACCGCCAGTTATACCACTATCGCACCTTTGGAATTCGGTATGCTTGCCGCCGGCCTCGCCCCTGCGGACGCGCGCAGGCTCGCACTGGCGATTGGATTGCCTCTTGGTTTGGCGTTCCAGCTCGCGGATGATCTTCTGGACGTCATCGGGTCGAGCCGCAATACCGGCAAACCGGTGGGCGGTGATATCCGTGAAGGCAAACGCACGGTGTTGCTGGCCGATGCGATTGAGGCTGCCGGCGATGTCGAACGACGTGAACTCATCGACATGTGGGAAGCCGAATCACGTGACGAGGCACATGTTAGGCGTGCCATCGCATTGTTCGAGTCCACTGGTGCCATCGCACGTTCCAAGGAACGGATCGCCGGTCTGTGGCTCGAGTCGAAGGCCGCCATCGAGACGCTTGAACTATCGCAGGATCGCAAAGACATGCTTACCGAAGCATGCGCACGTTTCGTACCGATTGTGCGGGAACAGGGCTGATGCCGCCGCACTGTGAAAGACCCGTGTTCATCGCATCTTCCGCAAACCATTCCTTGTAGACTACAAGTGAACACATCTTTGTCGCGAAACGTTTTTTGAAGAAGGAATCGTACCGATTAGCCATGAGTGAAGCCCAGCATGCCCCCGAAGGCCAGGTCATCGAAGGCCGGTACCGAGTCGTCAGCAGAATCGCCGATGGCGGCATGGCCACGGTGTATCAAGCTGTTGACGAGCGTCTGGGACGCACCGTCGCCATTAAGATCATGCACACGCAGCTGGCACAGGGCCCACAACGCGACCAGTTCGTGGAACGTTTCCATCGCGAGGCCCGTTCCGCAGCAGCAATAGCCAATCCCCATATCGTGCAGGTGTATGACACCGGTGAGTTCGATGGACTGGATTTTCTTGTCATGGAGTACGTGCATGGCGTGAACCTGCGGTACGAAATGAACCAGCAAGTCACGTTCAGCGTTCGTGAGACGCTACGCATAGTCGGTGAGACGTTGGACGGCTTGGCTTCGGCGCATCGCGCAGGCGTGGTGCACCGCGATATCAAACCGGAGAATATTCTGCTCAATGACCGAGGACATGTGCAGATCACCGATTTCGGCCTGGCCAAGGCGGTGTCGCAGGCCACGCTGTCCTCCACCGGCATGCTGCTGGGCACGGCCGCCTATCTGGCGCCAGAAATGATTCAGCACAATCAGGCAACGCCGCAGGGAGACCTGTATTCCGTAGGCATCATGGCTTGGGAGATGCTGGCCGGCAAGGTGCCATTCACCGCGGACAATCCGGTGACGCTGGTGTTCAAGCACGTGCATGAGGATGTGCCGGATATCACGACCGCTTGTCCGGGCATCAATGCAGGCGTGGCCGCATTCCTCGCCCGTCTTACGGCGCGCGCGGTCGAGGACCGTCCCCAGGATGCGTCCGTGGCATTCGACGAATTGCAGCAGTTGCAATCGAACCTCACCATCGACGACTGGCAATACCGTCTGTCAGCCGTTTCCCCGGCCGCAAACGATGCCGCCGACACCATGCCCGGCGATGGCACCCGGCAGATGCCGCTACCGCCCGCTCCCCCAGCACCGCCTGTGCGTCAGAACGACGATCGTACACGACAGTTCAATCCGGAAAACCCGAACAAAACCACCGTCATGCCGGCGCAGCAGGCAGATCCGGAGGCAACCACCCGCTTGGCTTTGGAAAAGAACGACGTCCCCGCCAACAACGTTCCAGCTTCCCCCTCGAACGGTCCGGTCAGTGGTGGACAGCCGAAACGCAGTGGCAAGCGTGCACCTGTCATCATCGCCGTCGTAGCAGCCATCGTGCTTGCCTGCGCAGGCGGTGGAGGCTATGCCTGGTGGTATTTCCGAGGACCGGGCAGCTACTGGACCATGCCTCAGCCGGCAGATCTCACATGTTCCGATTCGGAGCCCTGCCGTATTTCCAACATCAAATGGAACGCCTATGAGGAACTGCTGAAATTCTCCAACATCGAGTACGAAGAGACCGAGGCGTTCAGTGATTCCGTCAAGGCTGGCAATGTCATCTCCACCGACCCGGAGAATGTCGGTTCGCATGTGAGCAAACGTCATCATCAGAAGGTCAAGGTGGTAGTCTCCAAGGGTATTAAGCAGGGCACTGTTCCCACAGACATTCTCGATGCCACCAGTGCGAACGGCAAGGATCCGATCAACGCGTTGAAGCGTGCCGGCTTCGACAACATCGAACAGACTCCGGCCAATGATGACGCGTATTCCATGGACGTACCTCAGGGCGCGTTGCTTGATTTAAGCGTGGATCCCGGCGCGACTCTGCCCCATAACGCGAAGATTACCGTCACGCTGTCCCAAGGACCGAAACCGGTTACCATGCCGGACGTCGTGGGCAAATCGAAGGATGAGGCGCAGCAGACGCTTGATGCGCTCAAGCTCACCGTCAACTGGACCGAGCAATTCGATGACAAGATTCCGCAAGGACAGGTGATTTCCGCTTCCGCGAAGACCGGAGACGAGTTGCACTGGGGCGATAGCGTCAATGCGGTGGTGTCGAAGGGACCGGAAACCGTAACGCTGCCGAATTATGTCGGACAGAAAGCCGCCGCTGCCAAAGCCGCATTGGAGAAGCTGGGATTCAGTGTGAAGATCAGCTCGCAACTGACACTTGACTCCAGTCAAGACAAGAAGGTCGCTTCGCAGGATCCGGTAGGAGGCACCGAGGTGCGACTGCGTCAGGAGGATGGCACGCCGAATACCGTCACCTTGAAAATGTATTCGTCGCTGTTCGACTGATTATCCTGATTACAAAATAGAAATCAGGGGTGTCTGTTCCGAAAACATTCTTCGGAACAGACACCCCTGATTGGTTTGGAATGAAACTCGCTGAAAACTTATGCCTTCTTGGCAGCGGATTCGGCTTGTGCCTGCGCTTCGGCCTCCTGCTGGGCTTTGAGCTCGGCCTTGACCTTCTGCGCGTATTCGTCGACGTATTCCTGTCCGCTCATCTTCTGGATCTCACGGGTCACGCGGTCGGTAAGCGAACGCAAATCATCGTGGGTAATCTGGTCGGCGGATTTCTTCTCGACTTCAATCGGCTTGCCGTAAATCACCTTGGACTTGCCTTTGTTCGGAATGACCTGTCCTGGCTTCTGCAGTTCACGCGAACCGATGATGGCGGCCGGAATAATGGGGCAACCGGTTTCGAATGCCAGACGCGCCACGCCGGTGTGTCCTTTGTAAAGACGTCCATCGGGGCTGCGAGTACCTTCGATGTGAATGCCGAACAGATGTCCGTCCTCGATGATCTCACGGGCGTGGTTCAGTGCGCCAAGTGATTTGGAACCGCCGGAACGGTCCACGGGGAACACGCCGACTGACGTGAACCACCATTTCTTGAATTTGCCTTTGATGCCTTTGCCTTCGAAATATTCGGCCTTGCCCATGAAATGAATCATGCGCGGGCAGGTCAACGGCAGCAACGCATCGTCGATGACGGCAAGATGGTTGGCTGCGATAATGGCGCCACCTTCGTGCGGAATGTTCTCAAGTCCTTGCGCGGTCGATCCCAAACGGTGGATGGCGATAGGTCCCAAGCCTTTGACGAAAAACCAATAGAGCATTCTTCACAATCCTCCCGGCGGATTGGCGTCCGCCCGATTAGAGTATAAGTATGACTGACCTCAACAATAGCAATGACGATGAAGAACGCCCAAATGACGCGTCGCATGGTGGCGGCTCTCCAATGGACGACTTGGATGCGGCTTGGGCCGAGTTTGCGGATTCGCATGCTGACGATTTGAAGGCCGTGGAACGTTCGCGTAGTGCGAAACGTTTCGAGAAGCATGCGCAACGTCGGGAAAAAGAGGCTTTGCTGTCCATCGATGACTTGGATCAGGGCACGTTCACCAATGATGCGCCGGCGAATGGTCGTGGGCCGCGCGATTTCACTGGTTCGAGCTGGCTTGACACGGATCGGGTCATGGACCGTTACGGTGACGACTTCGTGCCGCCGAATCCTGAAATCGGCCATGTGAAACTGTCAAAACTGGTGTTCTGGATATTGCTGGTGGCCGGCGTCATCGGCATTATCGCTTCCGTGTTCGTTCCGGCGTTGGCTTCGATTCTTGGTTCGATTTTCGGTTTGTGTGCGCTGGTCGGCGCCGCTGGCCTCATCGTGCAGCATAAAGGGCATCGTGAAACGCGTACCGACGAATTCGATGATGGAGCACGCGTCTGACGATTCTTTGGCGACAAACTGAATACATATCCATCTATGTGAAGGCCCCGGCGGTTTGAACTGCGCCCCGTTTGTTGGACGTTGTTAATTAGGATACAGCCCTAGACCGCGAGGGACATGCTCCGGAACTCCTCCGGGGTGTGTCCCTCGAGTCGTATCTGGCGTCGTCTGGTGTTCCAATGCACGATGTACGAGTCGAACTCTCGGCCGCGGTAGAACTCGTCCTTCAAGTGGCCGAAGACCTGCTCGGTCGCCGCGTTGTCCAGGCAGTTGCCCTTGCGGCTCATGGACTGGCGGATGCCGAGGCGTCCGAGCTCGTCCCTCCACCATTGGTGCTGGTACTGCCATCCCATATCTCCCGTACCATCGGCTCCACGTCCGGCCTGGACACGTGCGCCGGGCGCGACAGGTGGTGGTAGTACGTGGATTTCGGCAGCCCGGCTATCCTCAGGAGGTGGTCGAGCCGGTGTCCCCGCCCTGCGAGCAGTCGGACGACGGCGCTTCGCTCGCGCCGCGTGACTTGGACGCCCGCAGGGCCCGGAGTTTTTCCAGGTACGCGACCTGTTCGGCGAGCTCCTGCTCGCGCGTCGGTTCGGGCTTCGGCCTGAGCGCCTCCGGACCGGTAGTCGCGGCACCAGCGCTCCAGGGACGCGATGCTCGCGATCCCGTGCCTGGCCATGGCCTCCGTCTTGGTCAGACCGTTCTCGACGTGGTCGCGCGCCGCGGCGACCTTCGTCTCCCAGTCGCAGCGTCTGCTGCCGCCGCCTCCCATGACCGCCTCCTCGCCGTTGGACCTGTACAGCCTGATCCAGTTTCTCGCGGAGCTGTTGCGCATCGAAACGCTTTTCGACGCGGGCCAGATACTCTTCCTTCGACATGCCGTCGGCCGACGCAAACAGCGACGACGCTTCGGCTGCGAGCCGTTCTCCTTTCGGGGTCAACACTTCGACCAGCGCGCCGCCGTCGGGCAGCAACGTAAGCTGAATGTCGCTTCCCGTCGTACTTCCCGGCCCTCCCCCGACCGACGTGCAGAAACAATATTCGTCGCTCGTCGCACAGCTGAAACTGATGAGCGTCAGCCGCTCGGCGCGCGCATTATAGGAACCGTCCTTGTAATCCCAGTTGAATATGCCCGACAACGAGGCGAATCCGGCCGCATCGCACGGACGGATTTTCCAGACGACCGTTTCGGGAATCGCCTGCAAATCGGGTTGCCGCACGGAAACCTGTTTTCCCTCCTTCCGATAGGAGAACAACTCCTCCGTCCTCGGGAAAACAACCTTTTTGACCGACTGCGTCGTTTGTACGTAATCCGAGGCCACTTCCTCCGGCCGGGCGATCTTTTTAAAATCGACCCGCTCCCCGGTTCTTACCGGAGCGTATACCGACCGTCCGCTGCCGATCAGTTGTTCGAGCCAGCGGGCGATATTTTCGGGTGTGATATGTAATTTCTCCATGATTCTCGTTTAACGAATGAAATTTTCCTTGTCCGACGGATCGAACGTCGACAGCGCATTGCCTTTCTGACCGAGGGTTCCGGACTTCGCACCGAATTCGGCGTCCACGTCTTCGAGCAACTTTTGCGTCAGCAGGTGGATCGGAATCCCCAGCGGGCAGGCTTCGCCGCAGGCCCCGCACCCGGTACAGCGTCCGGCCATGTGCATCGCGCGGTTGATGTGCCATTCGATATTCGGCAGCGTTCCGGCCCAGGGTTGCACCCACTGCGGGCAGTTGATCTCCACCACGCAACGCGTACAGTAACACAGCGGGCAGGCCGCACGACAGGCGTAACACTTGAAACACGGTTCGAGCTGCTCTTTCCAAAATTCCCAGCG
>ERZ773138.644-NODE-644-length-40141-cov-6.194507_pt1 | contig 40141 bp, 33 predicted proteins | sample MGYA00511114_ERZ773138 | MGnify/ENA primary metagenome ERZ773138 (study PRJEB29015, sample SAMEA2737805) | human gut metagenome | biome: human gut; feature: human-associated habitat; material: faeces | place: China | collected 2012 ...
ATTGAAAAAAAACAATTGATAACGACTCTGAAATCCCTATCGTCAAGTAACATACCAAAAACAATATAAATTTATTAATTAGCGAACCCTTAAATAAAAATGATATATATATGTATAGTGTGATAAAAGAGAGAATTTTTCCTATCTGATTGATTCCGTTATAATTTCCTAAATAAGTGCACATAATAGCAATAAGAAATAATAAAAAAAATATATAACAGGATATTTTTCTCTTAGCAATAAATTGGTTAAAGAAATGTGTAATAAAAATAACTGTGAGTATATCGGATAGAAAAATCATCATAGTATGTTATGCAAATTAGCAAAATATTGATTTGTGAATGACTTTTTGAAATTTTTAGACAACGGGATTTTTTCGCCATTATTCATGATGATATCTTTACCATCTGAAGAAAAACCGCTAACATAATCAAGATTAACTAAAAAAGACTTATAGGGTTGTCCAAACCCTTTATTAGATAGTTTTTCAATCCAATGTTTAAGAGGATATGTAGTTTTTTTCTCAATATTATTAACAAAATGAATAATCGTATGTCGATTAAGAAATTCTATGTATAACATATCCTTATAGTGAATCTTATATTGAGATATCTTTTTATCGAAAAAACCGTATTGTTGTTTAAATGAAGTTGATAAGACACTCTGCATCTCTATGTTAAATACTTTTTCATCAATTGGTTTAATAAGATATCTTTTTGCTTCTATTTTATATCCATCTATTAAATATTTTTTAAAGCTAGAAGTGATTATAATAATAGAACTACGATTATAGGTTCTTATTTTTGATGCGATTTCTATGCCGTTGTAGTCTCCTAGTTCAATATCCAAAAAAATCAAATCATATTCTAAGAATAAATTGGTCCCTACATCGAAGTTCTCAAGATAATCAATCTTATATGATATTTTGTTCGTTAACAAAAAAGAATCTAGTAATTGATGTAAGTGTAGCTTATCTCTTTCTATATCTTCACAAATTAATATTTTTATCATTATGCCTCCTACTTATTATTTTACACCATTTGTTCACTTATTTATACTTTTGCATGAAATTATAAAATAGCTATAAAAGAATTAAAGTTTTTAACTTTTAACTAATGGCTCATGTAAATAAATAATGAGTTGAATGTGTCTAAAATCCATGGGCACAAACTTTAAAATTTTAGTGCTCATTTTGTGCCCATTACATGGTATGATATGCAAGAGTATGCAAGGTTAATACAAATTTGGGAAAATTTAGAGGATGATGAAATAACCTATATTTATAGGCATAACCTGATATAATCTGGTATAAGGAGGTTTAATTTGAATATGAAGAAAATTATGTTTATCTGTCACGGCAGGAGTTTCTCTTTTGTCTAAATCTCCTTATTTTATGCGGATTTCTTATTTGCCGAAATATCTTTTAAGCAGACCAGCGAATGCTTTTCCGTGTCTTGCTTCGTCTTTTGCCATTTCATGAACAGTGTCATGGATAGCATCCAAGTTCAATTGTTTAGCACGAGTGGCGATACGTTTCTTGTCTGCACAAGCACCGCTTTCAGCATTCATACGTTTTTCCAAGTTGGTCTTTGTATCCCAAACCACATCACCTAACAATTCTGCGAATTTAGCAGCATGTTCAGCTTCTTCCCAAGCATAGCGTTTGAAAGCTTCAGCCACTTCAGGATATCCTTCACGGTCTGCTTGACGACTCATTGCCAGATACATTCCCACTTCGGTGCATTCGCCATTGAAATGAGCATTCAAGTCTTTCAACATCTCTTCGTCACAACCTTTGGCAACACCAATAACATGTTCGTCTGCAAAACTCAAAGCACCAGCTGTTTCTTCCATTTCTTTGAATTTGCTCTTAGGAGCTTTACACTGTGGGCAGAAATCAGGAGCTTCATCACCTTCATGAACATAACCGCAAATTGTACAAATCCATTTCTTTTTCATATCGCTAATTTTTAATTGGTTGTTATTTCGTTTTATTTATCTAATGCAAATTTAGTTATTCCAATTCAGCTTGTCAACTTTTCTTCCATTGAATTCATTTATCAAATTATCGAAAAAATTTATCAGAGGCTCAATCAGACGAATCGAACAATAAAGGAAGTCCCTTCTCCAAGGTTGGAATCAACCGATATTTCTCCTCCCAACTTTTCGATAATCTCTTTGGACAAAGCCAAGCCAATGCCATGTCCCGACATGCAGTTGGAGTTTTCGGCGCGGTAAAAAGGCTCAAAGATATGAGGCAAATCCGCATCAGGAATACCTATGCCTTTATCCTTAATCTCTATTTCATTAGATCGTACCAAGACGGTTATTTGTGGCGTTTGCTTATATTTGATTGCATTACTTATCAAATTCCGCATAGCAATGAGCAAAAGACTTTCGTCTGTCAAGATATAGAAATTGGATTCAACCTTGATTTGTACCTCACTACTTGCAAACTGCTCCATAAACAGAGCCATGTCCACCCGGTCAGACAAGGAGTGATCCAACTTTTCTGATTTAGCATGGGAAAACTGAAGCAGGCTGCGCATGATGTCAATAACACGGGTAGTCTCTTTGCTTATCTTCGTCAGGAAATGGCGATACTCTTCCGGAGTACGTTCCCGCATCAAGGCAATATCACACTCTCCTTGGATTGCGGTCAGCGGATTGTTTATCTCATGGGAAGCATTGTTGACAAACAGTTTCTCCCGTTGGTAATTGCGGTCGATGCGATCCACCGCCTTGATTGCATACAAACGGCTAATCAGATAAAGGACTATGGAAGATAGGGAAATAAGAATCAGGACAGCCAAACCAATCGTCCGGCTAATCTCCTTTCCATACGGATTCCTGCTGAGCACAACGACAACATACGTCCCCTCATTGTCGTAATAGATAAATGAAGTCCCCACTTCATCGCCTCGCCTGAAGAAAACCTCTTTTCCTTGTTTGACCTCCTCGATTTGGGCATCGTCCAAATACTGTCCCAAAGAATTATCCGCCATCTCCTCATCTGCCATATTTATAAACAGCTCATGCGAAGTCGGGATGGAATTTTGCCGATGAAGCACCGCATTCCGATATCTCACAGGATCCATCTCATCTTCTTCAAATCGTTCGACAGCCACGGCATGCGCTTTCTCCGAGATATATTTAAAATAGAGGTTCTCGACATAACGTGAACTCAAAACATAGAAAACGATTCCCGTCACTACCACCAAAGAGATGGTAATGGCTGAATAGACCCACGATATTTTCCGCCCCGCTTTCATATTCGAGAAACCTAAAAACTACTTATTCCTTCATGATATAACCTACACCGACAATCGTATGAATCAGTTTATGAGGAAAGGGTTCGTCTATCTTATTCCGCAAGTAACGGACATAAACATCCACCACATTCGTGTTGGTGTCGAAATCCTTGTCCCAAACATCTCTCAACAACTGCTTACGTGAGAGGATTTCCCCTTGGTGGCGGATGAAATATTCCAACAAACGGTACTCTTTGGTTGATAAATCTACCGTCAGATTCTTCCGTGTCGCCCGATGAGTAGACGGGTCACAGACCAAATCCCCGCAATGTATCTTCTGGGAATTCTCCGCAACGACAGCCGACCGGCGCAACAGCGATTCGATACGGGCAAGCAGTTCGATAAACTTAAACGGCTTCGCCAAATAATCATCCGCCCCGGCATGCAAACCTGCCACAATGTCCTCCGTCGTATCCAATGCCGTCAACATCAACACCGGCACCTTATACCCGAAATGGCTCCGGAACCGCTTGCATAATTCCAATCCATTCATGCCTGGCATGCGGATGTCCAACAACAGCATGCAGAACCGCTCCTCCAGCATACCATCCTCCATCATCAACCAAGCTTCATTCCCATTGGATGCCACGCTTACTTCATAACCGCAATCCTCCAATCCCCTTTTCAGGAAGTCGGAAATATTGGCTTCATCTTCAGCAATGAATATGTGTTTGCTCACAGACATATTTGATACAATCTTATTTTCCCGGTTGGTAAAGTTAACAAAGAAACGGATGAATCCATCATAGTTTCCGTTGCTTTAACACTCCTTCCCCGTCAAAAACCGTCCGCTTGTACACTTTCTCCACAAATAGCGGGAAAACAAAGAGAGTAAAGAGCGTAGCAAACACCAATCCTCCAATGATGACTATTGCCAAAGGACGTTGGCTTTCCGAACCAATGCCATGACTGAGAGCTGCCGGCAGCAATCCCAATGTCGCCATCATCGCTGTCATCAACACCGACCGCATACGTGATTGCATTCCCAAATCGACTGCATCCGAAAGGGAATGCTTATGCCGGATGAAATGTTTAATATCCATAATCATAATCACTCCGTTCTGGATACAAATACCAAACAGGCAGATGAAACCGATACCTGCTGAAATGGAGAAGTTAAAACCAGTGAGCAAGAGTATCAAGATTCCTCCTACGGCAGCAAACGGCACATTTAGCAAAACCAGCAGGGCATCACGGGCACTACTGAACAGCATATACAAAATAGAGAATATCAGAAGAATGCTGATGGGGACAACATGAGCCAAACGGGCCGAAGCTCGCTTTTGGTTCTCAAAGTCACCACTCCATTCTATCCGGTAACCATCCGGCAAATCAACCGCACGGGCAACTTTGGTCCTCGATTCATCCACTGCGGATCCCATGTCTCGGTCACGGACAGAGAACTTGACGGCACAATATCTTTGGTGGTTGTCACGATATATAATCAGCGGTCCGGTAATCATACGGATATCGGCAATCTCTTTTATCGGAATCATTGCTCCATCTGAAGCCGGCACCTTTATCTTGCCAATCTGTTCCTCGTTTTGGCGGAAGGGTTTATCATAACGCACCACGATATCAAACTTCCGTTCGCCTTCATACACTTGGGAAGCCACTTTTCCACCAATTGCCATTTCCACCGTGCGTTGCACATCCGACTTGCTCACTCCATAACGAGCCAACCTCGCTTCGTTTATATTTATCTGCAGCTCCGGCTGACCAATATTCCGCAAGACTCCCAAATCGGCAATGCCCGGAATGGGACGCATGGTCTCTGCTACCTTTTCCGCTATCCGTTCACTTTCATAGAGGTCATTGCCATACACTTTCGCCACAATAGCTCCTTTCACACCACTTACCGCCTCTTCCACATTGTCACTAATGGGCTGGGAGAAGTTGAAATCGACACCTGGATATACGGAGAGTTTCTTGTCGATAGCGGTGATAAGTTCCTCTTTCGACATTCCCGATTTCCACTCCTTCTCCGGATACATCTTGACAAACAGTTCAATGTTGTAAAATCCGGTAGCATCCGTGCCATCATTCGGACGACCGGTCTGCGTCAGCACCTCCCGGATTTCCGGGAAACGGCTCACTTCCTTCCTCAATTGGTCGGCAATCTTGACAGACTCCTTCAAGGAGATACTTTGTGGCATCGTCGCACGGATATAAATAGATCCTTCGTTCATCTGCGGCAGGAATTCCGTACCCAACATGACGAAAGAGGCGATTCCGGCAATCATGACGAGGATAGAAACAGCAATCGTCTCTTTGGCATGGGAGTGGCAATAGCTAAACGCCCGGTTGGAATAGCAATGGACCCACTCCAAGAAACGGTTCTTCTTCTCCTTCACGTTCTTCTTCAAAAGCATGGAAGATAGAACCGGCACGAGCGTCATCGTAAACACCAAGGCTCCAAGCAAGGCAAAGCCCAACGTGAAAGCCAAAGGTGAAAACATCTTCCCTTCTACTTTCTGGAAGGCAAAGATGGGCAACAATGCCGTGATAATAATCAACTTGGAAAAGAAGACGGACTTCGCTTTGCTGCGGGCTGTCACTCGTATCAATCCCGGTTTTGAGAGTTTATTGAAGGAGTCCATGCCGATTTCACCCGCTTTGGCATCCAACATCACATAAATCGCTTCTATCATCACCACCGCTCCGTCTATGATAATTCCAAAGTCTATCGCTCCCAACGACAGCAGGTTCGCACTCATGCCCCGTAACCAAAGGCAGATGAAGGCAAACAACAGAGCCAACGGGATGACACTTGCCACGATTACTGTCGTGCGCCAGTCACGCATAAACAAGAACACCACCAAAGTCACCAACAAGATGCCCTCTATGACATTATGGAAAACTGTAGAGACTGCCAAGTTAACCAAATCTTCACGGTCATAAAAGGGCACTATCTTTACATCTTCCGGCAATTTTTCCTTTTGTATCCAGTCTATCTTTTCTTTCAGGGCCGCAATGACACGTTCCGCATTCTCTCCTTTGCGCATCACCACAATGCCTTCCACCACATCGTTGTTTCCGGCACGTCCCACTTGTCCCAAACGAGGTTGGCATGCTTCGTTGATTTTCGCCACATGGCGCACCAATATCGGATTTCCTTTTACGTTTTTGATAACGACATTTCCTATTTCCTCCGCATCATTAATCAAACCAATACCTCTTACCACATAAGCTTGGGCATTCTTTTCAATGACATCTCCTCCCACATTGACATTGCTATTGGCAATCGCCTCATAAAGTTCCAAAGAAGAGATTCCGTATGTCGCCAACTGGTTCGGGTTGACACTTACTTCGAAGGTCTTGACCTCTCCACCGAAACTGACAACATCCGCCACTCCCGACACTGCCCTCAGATTGCGCTCCACAACCCAATCTTGCAATGTTTTCAATTCCCTTACGCTCCGCTTGTCACTTGCCAACGTATAACGGTAAACTTCACCGGTCGGACCTTGCAGGGGTTGCACGTCCGGTTCGACTCCTTCGGGCAAATCCGCATCTTTCAACAGATTGAACACCTGCTGGCGGGCAAACTCATCATTGGCGTGATCGTCGAAGAGGACCGTCACCACCGACAAACCGAACAGGGTCGTGCTGCGGATATCCGTCTTCTCTTGTGCCGCATTCATGGCTATCTCGATGGGAATCGTGACAAACTTCTCTATTTCCTCCGCACTGCGCCCCGGCCATTGCGAGATAATGGTCACCTTCGTATTGGTAACATCTGGAAAAGCATCGACCGGAGTCTCCTTGAAACAGAAGATGCCTGTAATCGTCAGCACTGCCGTTAGACACAGAATCATATATTTCCGCCTCAAAGAGAAAGCGATGATGAAATCTATAAACTTATTCATAAGACCTTTATCTCAAATTACTAAATACCAACAAAGCGTTTTCACAAACCACCTGTTCTCCAATCTTCACTCCATTCTCAATGTATGCAGCCGTTTCGTCCTGATGGGCAACCTTAACCTTTTGGCGGTAATATTTCCCCTGGTTGTCCACTGCCACCACATAATTGTTCCCATTCTCAAAGACAATGCACTTGGAAGGCACTTGCATCATTTTCTTTCCCGAACCGGAGAGGGAAACATGCACGTTCGCAAACATACCCGGCAGCAACTTCTTCTCTTTGTTGTCCAAATTGACACGTACTTTCATCGTCTTGCTCTCACTATCCAAATTGGGATAGAGCTTATTGATGTGCCCTTCCCATCTCATTTCCGGATAAGCCAAGACGGTAATATATACCTTTTCGCCCAACGCTATGTGTTTGATGTCGCTTTCATATACATCTGCCACAACCCACACACTTTCCAAGTTCGCGATTTCAAAAGCAGGCGTGTCGTTGTTCGTATCATCTATATATGATCCGTTATAGACACTCTTCGCAAAGAGATAACCGGACATCGGAGCCGTGATGGACGCAATGGATGAAGCCGCGTAACCGTTGACATGAGCCACCGCTTCCAACCTTTCCTTTTCAGAAAGAGCCATATCTACCCGGCTTTGCGCCTCCTCCACCTCTTTGTCCGAAGCCATTCCGCTTTGATGGAGGTCTTTCTTCAAGCTAAGCTCACGGTTTGCCAACTTGATTTCTGAAAGGATATCGCTCATTTGCTTCCCATATTCTGCGGCATCTTGGGAATAGACCGAAGCCAGCAACTGCCCGCTTGCGACATAATCTCCCATTTCCACTTTCACCCCTTGGATTTTTCCGCTACAAGGAATATATACTTTGCTTACCTTATTTTCATCATAAGCAATATCGCCATTCAACACCAGTTCTTCCTCCAAAAAGCCTTCGCTTACGGCTATCGTGGATAGAAGCGCGCCATTGGCACTATCTTCGTCACTCTCTTTCTCCCCGTTGCCACAACTTGCCAAGAGACTCCATGCCATCATCAACACACATAGCAACCACACATCTTTACCTGCTCCGTTATAACCCATTTTCATCTTACTTTTATTGAATGTTTATCCCCATTTCAGCCATTCCTATCAACACATCCTTTTGACTGTCCATCATCAGGAAATGCGTATTCTTGTAGGTCTGGTAATAATCCGCCAGTTCGAGAAGAGAGATATTGCGCTTCATATATTGCGCTTGCACCTCTTCCAACATCCGGTCAATCTCCATTCCTTGATGCTTTTCAGCCTCCTTGACAATCGCCAAGTCCATTTGCAGTTTCTCCCAAGCAATCTCCATCTCCGAATGGGCTTGCCGCAAATTCCAATCCTGCAACAACCGCTTGCTGTTGAGCGAAGCCCGTGCCGCACGAATGTTCCCTTGGTTGCGGTTCAAGACAGGAAGGGAAAAAGTGACGCCAAACGCAAAGAAATTCCTACCGATGCTCCCGTTTTTATCCCATTCTCCTGTCAGGTTGATTTCCGGAAGGGCATTTGCCTTCTGCTACTTGACATGATGTTCAGCCGACTTGACCTCGTGTTCATCTGCGCGGATATCCGACCGGTCGATCAATTCCCGCTTCATCGTGCTTAATTGTATCTTTTCCAACATGGCGGCATTGGCTGCATAATCAATCTTCGGGACGATTACCGTTTGCGCATCCAAACCGCCCATCAACCGGATGGATTGTTGCAAACGGGTGATGTCTGCCATCAACTCCGCCTTTTCCTGCAATAATTGCAACCGCAAACCGCTAATCCGCATGATTTCGATAGACGAAACATTCCCTTTCGCCTTTTGTTCTTCATACGCTTGCAGGATCGTATCCATCGAGAGAACCTCTTTTTGGACAACATCGACCTTCTGCTGAAGTGTGAAAAGCTGGACCATCTGCCCGGACAGCTCTTTTCGCATGAGTCGCTCCGCATCCAGCTGTCCATATTGCGCCCTCGACATCTCCTCGGAAGCCATTCGTATGCGTTCGCCACGCTGGCCGGCAATATAGATGCGTTGAGAGATTTGAATGTCCGTCTGTCCCTCTTTATTGAACTCAAAATAGCGATGCGTCACCGGGTTATTGATATTATGAGATAGGGAAATTTGCGGATTTTCCCATAACTTTTCCTGCGCCAAAGATGCCTTGGCAACCTCGACCTCTTTCTGTTTGGCATTTAAAAGTAAATGATGACGCAAAGTCCGTTGCCACATCTCCTCTATCGAACAAGCAACTGAATCTCTACTTACGATTGATTCTCCTCCTGCATAGGCAAAAATAGGGCATTGGATGGCCAATGCCCAGAGAATCGTCAAAGAACGAATCCTCATAATTAATATAAGCTATTTAATTCGAGGGCAAAGGTAGATGGTAAAAAGAAAGGGAAATCGAAATTCCAATTAGAAGACTTTTAAATGGTATTAGAATTTTCTAATCTCATGTGGGGAAAGGGATTTTTATACATAGAAAACAACTCGAAAAAACATACCGTTGTTTTCCCAAAAACGTCACGAAGAATTTTTGAAAACGTCCAATGTTTTTTCAAAAACGTCCAATGTTTTTTTCAAAACAACGGTATGTTTTTTTGGGAAAATTACAACATTGAAAACCAATCATTTAGAAAAGGGAAGAGGCGAACGGGAAACCCCGTCCACCTCTTTTAAGAGAAATTTAATGTATTAAGAATATTGTTTTAATAGTTCTTTGTACAAAGTGGATTATAGTCTGTTTCAATCTTAGGAATTTCCCATATCCAACCCTGAGCATCTTTATCCTTTTCAAGGAATGTACAGAATGCTACATCGAAGTTAGAACCTCGTTTAATCGGTAAGTTCAAACGTTTCAAGTCATAGAAGCGGAAACCTTCACCCCATAATTCGATACGGCGGCTGTTCATGATTTCTTCTGCCAAAGCATCACCGGAATTACCTTTTGACTTATAAGACGGGTCACGGGTAATCTGGAATTTCGTAAACACTTCCTGAGCTTCTGTCGTTTTACCAGCACGAGCCAAAGCTTCAGCCTGAGTCAAGTACATTTCAGCCAAACGCATGAATGCAACATCTCCTACTGCATCAGCAGAAGAACGAGCCGTGAACTTACGGTTCTGATACTTATTCTTGATAAAGTTTTTTGCCGGTACAGCTGCTTCACCTGTCGGATCCCACCATGCACGGCGCAAGTCTGTTTCAGACATTGTATTATAAGTCTCTGCATTGATACACTTCACACCTTGACGGATAGCAGAAGAACTGAAGTTCCAAGACATATAAGCATAGTAAGAGTAGAAATAAACAGTCTTGTCATTCGGAGTCATTGCCGCATACATCGCCTCTTTGGTATCGGAAGTGATATTCGCAAATCCACAATACAACTCAGCACCAGCCATCAACTTTCTTTTGCTTCCTGTTTCAGCCAAGTTAATAGATTTCGCAGCGTAAGTTGCTGCATTGTTATAATCTTGCATAGCCAATGCTACACGAGCCTTCAAGCCCCATGCCACCATTTCGCTATAATGGTTGACATCATTTACTTTGACTCCTTCCAAAAGCTTACAAGCCTCGTCCAAATCTTTGTTGATGAAAGAATAAACTTCGCTTACTGTGCTACGAGCCAACTCTTCAGCCACCGGTTTCACACGATAAGGAATACCCGGCTGTGAATTGTCCTTGCCTGCATCATAACGTCCACCATAAAGCTGAACCAAATTAAAATGAGCCCAAGCACGGATACACAATGCTTCACCCTTAATCTGGTTGAACAACTCTTGGTCCGTTACTTCAACTTTCTCCAAACCATCCAATATCTTGTTGGCGTTCAGGATCCATTGGTAATAAATCTGCCAATATTTATAGTTATAGCCGTTGGACTCATTTGTATTACACTGCCATCCTAAATAGGCAGCCTTCATCCATGTATTCGTCAACCAAGTAATATCATCGGCTTCCACATCACGACACATCATAAAACCAGGTTCACCTCCCAAGCACTGGTATCCTGTTTCCTGAGAAACCATTTCCTTATGAATACCGTTCAATGCTATGTAAAGGTTGTCCAACGAACCATTTATTGTCGATTCTGAAACAGCTGTTGACGGGACAGTGTCCAGGTAATCACTGGCACAACCGGTTAGAGACATTATTCCAACTGTCGCTAATCCTAATGTTATATTTTTAATCAATCTCATAATTCATTAATTTTTTAGAATGAAACATTAAGTCCTATCGTAGTATTACGGGACGGCATATACTCATTATAAGTAAGACCGGTGTAGTTTGCCATCGGGTTCAAACCCTGGCGTGCCTTCAACATGAACAAGTTCTCCATTGTCAAGTTCAAACGTGCGCTCTTAATCATCACCTTGTTCAACAAAGACTTCGGCAACTGATAACCAAGAGTAATAGATCTCAAGTTTAGATAATTTGAGCTTGTCAACCAACGAGTTGAAATACCTTGACCAATATTGGTAGAATGAGTTGCGTTGTTGTCTACGCGAGGAACATCTGTGATATCTCCCGGCTTCTTCCATGCGTTCAGCAAGTCTGGACTCTGGGCATAACCAAATTCTCCCATAGCCATCATGGTGCCGTAATTGCTATCCAAAAGCTTGCCTCCCAATTGGTAAGAGAATACAGCAGCCAAATCGAAGCTCTTATACCTTGCTTTGATATTGAAACCACCGAATACATCAGGAATAGAAGAACCGCTATAATCATATTTCGCATAAGAATAAGAGTTGGTCAATTCCTTACCATCCACGTTCACAACAGTTTTCTTATAAGCATCATACTGAGCCTGAGTAATGTTGTCTTCACCTTTACCAATATTGCCTTGGTTATACTTGCTTAAATCAGGAACATACAAACCATCACCTGTCTGAGGATCTACGCCGTACCATTGACGAAGCCAGAAGTCATAGATAGATCTGCCTTCTTCCCATTTCTTAGAACCATTGATATAGCCATGTTCTTGCATAGAAGCCGGCAATTTCTTAATCTTATTCTTCACGAATGTAGCATTTAAGCCAACAGAAACTGTCCAATCCCTATTCTTGAATGCGGTATAATCCAATTCGAGTTCAACACCTGAGTTAGAAACCTTACCGATGTTCTGTATAATGGATGATACACCGACAGAAGCTGGCTGTGAAACGTCAAACAACAAATCCTTTGAATCTTTTCTAAACCACTCGATTGTACCTGTCAAACGGTCGAACAAACCAAACTCAAGAGCGACGTCTGTAGAAACCTGAGTTTCCCATTTCAAATTGGAATTGGCAATCACCGTGAAGAAAGCACCTGCTTCCGTACCATTCTTATAACCTAAATAATACAGAGTCTGATATGGATAATAGTCAGCATCACCATCACTATCCAAGATAGCATCATTACCAGTTTCACCATAAGAAGCACGCAATTTCAAATTGTTCACCCACTGTAGGTCTTTCATGAAATCCTCTTCACTGATTCTCCAGCTTGCACCGAATGACCAGAAATTACCCCAGCGGTTGTCTTTTGAGAAACGAGATGAACCATCATGACGATAAGAAAGAGAACCGTAATACTTATGATTGTAATCATAGTTGATACGAGTGAAGTAACCTTCCTTCTTGTATTCATCTGTATAAGAGCTAAGAGAACTGATGTTTACGAAGTTACCAAACTCATACATACCAGCAATTGTTTCCTGGGTCTTCATACCATACAGATACTCATACTTATAAGAATAGTTTTCATGTCCCACCAAAACATCGAAGTTGTGATTTCCAAAAGATCTGTTATAAGAAATCAACTGGTTGAATGTCTGTGTCAATGAACGGGTGGAAGTTTGGTTCAAACGACCCGGACCTGCAGTACCATCACCTACATAAGGGTTTTCATACTCTTTACCACGGTAATCAACATTATTGATAGAGTAGTTGGCAGTAAGGTTCAAACCTTCAATCGGAGTCAAAGTCAAATAAGTGTGTCCTGTCTGGTTAGAACGAACAAAATCACGGTTATTCAACACTGTTTCAGCTACCGCATCACGACCTGTATTTGACAAACGAGCACCTTCGTAGTCATAAACATATTCACTCGGATTGGTAGTTACTTTTCCTTTAGCATCCAAATAAGCACCAGTTTGCAAATCGTGCTTGTGAACAGGGTAAATAGGAGCCATCATACGGATGTAACGTGTCAAGTTCTTATATGAACTTGAACTACTTGCAGTTGAAGAAGAATAATTGGAAACCGTACGGGTTACGCCCAAGTTCAAACCAGTCTTTAACCATTTAACTGGATATACGTTATAATTCAAACGGCCAGAATAACGTTCGAAGTCAGTCTTGATCATGTAACCATCATCTTTCAAATAACCAATAGATGCATAAGTATCACTCTTGTCAGTCTTTGTATTATAGCTCAAGTTATATTCCTGACGATAACCGGTCTTGAATGCTTCATCTTCCCAATCCAAGTCATCACCCCACTTCAAAGTTTTAGCAGCAGAGTTCAATTTACCATCTGTTCCAACAATAGCATCGTTTGCTACACCAACGAAAGGATTATACACCAATAAATCCCCAATTTTAGAAGAAGCCAATGAAGCAGCAGTTGCAGCATCCTTGCCAGCTGAGACATAGGAATTCTTCAACATCTCCCATTGCAAAATATAGAAGTCATTAATTCCCACCTTGGCATAATCATTATAAGCTCTCTTTGACCAACCCTGGTTGATAGTCAAGCTAAGACCTGTCCCGGCAGACTCTTTACCTTTCTTCGTAGTAATCAAGATAACACCGTTACCGGCACTTGAACCATACAAAGAAGTGGAAGCTGCGTCTTTCAAAACTGTCATAGACTCAATATCTGCAGGGTTGATGTCACCTATGCTACCATTGTAAATTGTTCCGTCCACTACATATAAAGGAGCATTGGATGCGTTGACAGAACCAAAACCACGAATACGGACAGAAGATGATTCACCAGGCTGTCCAATAGCAGCTGTCACCTGAACTCCGGAAGCATTACCTTCCAAAGCAGCAGTTACGTTGGAGATTGCACGTTTCTCGATAGATTGAGCACCCACTGTGGAAGCAGCACCGGTGAAGGATGATTTCTTCTGTGTACCATAAGCCACAACAACGACTTCATCAATCATTTCCGTATTACTGTGCATCACAACTTTTTGTGGACCACTCTTGATTGCCAATTCCTGAGATTTCATACCCACATAGGATATTACCAAAATCTTTGAATTAGCAGGGACATTGTTAATAGTATACCGACCGTCCATATCGGTAACAGTTCCAAGGGTTGTACCTTGGACGAAAACTGAAGCCCCAACAATCGGCTCATTGTCCTCTGCAGAAATCACCGTACCCGTAACAGTGATTGTCTGAGCGCATACTAATCCCATGCTAAGGAAAAAGCATGCCAATAGCATTAGTAATCTTTCTTTCATAAATTTGCTCTTTTTAATTAATACTTTTAAAATTGGACATCTCTATTTGCAAGAAACACGTACTCCAATGCAAAAAAAAAAAATAAATCGCAAACAAACAACAAAACAGACAAAAAATTTCATTCGCATTTATTTGGCTCTCAATTAAATTCACATAAAAACAGGTACACTTTATAACTATTTGCATAAAATATTTCCTTAAACTAAATACATTTGTTTTTCAAAATAGGATTTTAACATGAAATATTTTATTGCATTTTTATAGATTGATTATTGGTAATACATATTTTTTATATCATATCACAGGGTGATTATATATTATTTTCAAATCTAACGAAGGAATTATGTCAAAAGTTGATGAAAGTTCTCTTAGGATGTAATCGGGAGGAAGATGGTAAAATAAATGATTAACTTTGCACATTATATAATGTAAACACTTTATAAGATGAAGAGATTCTTTCAAACGTTATTTCTTACGTCGGTTGCCATCACATCAACGGCACAGACGCTGAACAACGGCATCACATTGCCCTCGGTGTGGCCTCCACACTATCCGTTGCCAACGGAAAGGCATGAAATGCCAGTTCCCTATCTTGACCACAAACCCGAAGTGCTACCGGTGAACAACGGCAGGCAACTTTTCGTCGATTCGTTCCTAATCAGTTCCACCAATCTACAGACGGTGTTCCATACGCCCAACTTCTACCACCTGAATCCGGTGATGGAGCCAACCGAAGAGTGGGAAAAGACTACGGAAGGAGCGCCATACGCCTCACCGTTCAGCGATGGCATTTGGTATGACGAGAAGGAGAACGTGTTCAAGATGTGGTATCTCGCTGGAGCGGGAATGATGCACAAACAAAACAACCAGACATTCTACACCTGTTATGCCGAGTCGAAAGATGGCAAGAAATGGAACAAGGTGAAGCTCGACGTAGTGCCGGGGACCAACATCGTGGACACTTGCCGGCGCGATGCGGCTACGGTGTGGCTCGACCGCAACGAGACAAACCCGGAACGGAGATGGAAGATGTTCATCGTGCAAATCATGCCCCGTGACAGCAGAGGACAAAGCTACAGTTGGCAAATCGTACTTAAATATAGTGCGGACGGACGCAAATGGAGCCGGGGCGTGGCTCAGTCGGGCGAAGTGAACGACCGCACCACTGCCTTCTACAATCCGTTCACGCAACGTTGGGTATTGAGCATTCGTGGAGAATCGCCTGTCTCATCCCGTTCCCGTTACTATGCAGAGGATGCCGACCCTGCCACTTTGGTAAGTGTGGCACACCGCCCCTTCTGGCAGAACGATGACAAATACATCCATTTCTGGTTCTCTCCCGACGACAAGGAGCTGCGCCACCCGAAATATCCGGAAGTCGAGCCGGCAATATATAACTTCGATGCCATTGCCTACGAGAGCATCATGTTAGGACAATATGCCGCTTGGTGCGGGCCGGAGAACAATATATGCGAACGAGACGGCATCCAGAAGCGCAATGTGATAGAATTGGGTTACAGCCGCGACGGATTCCATTTCTATCGCCCCTCTCACCAGCCGTTCATGGATGTCAACGAGACGGAAGGCGCATGGAACTGGGGCAATATGCAATCCATCAACGGGACACCGCTCATCGTGGGCGACTCGCTCTATTTCTACAGTTCGGGCAGACGGCTGAACAAGATTATGTGGGACAGCTATTCTTCCACAGGACTTGCCACCTTGCGCCGTGATGGTTTCGTGTCGATGCATGCCGACAAGAACGAGGGATATCTGACAACCGAGAAGTTATCGTTCGACGGCAGCTACTTCTTCGTCAATGCCGATGTGAAGGGAAAAGGGGCTATGCTGAAAGTGGAGTTGCTCGATGCCGACAACCATCCCATCCCCGGCTTCACCAAAGACGACTGCGTAGCCCTGCGGAATGCCGACCAAACCAAGCAAATGATTACATGGAAAGGAAAGAGTGACCTCTCCGAATTGAAGGGCCGCATCATCCGTGCGAAGTTCTATCTCACCCGAGGCGACCTCTATGCTTTCTGGATTTCTCCTTGGGCTTCCGGAGAGAGCCGCGGATTCACTGCCGGAGGCGGACCCGGACTCAATGCCAAAGGCGTGGATATGATTGGACGCTGATTGGATATTATGGAAAGAGAAGGGGCTGTGTTAAAATGGAAGTTTTGATACAACCCCTTTTATATTGGCTTCATTTCACATATTTGGACAAATAGTAGAAGGTCTCACGGGACGGGGCGCTCTCGATATGGTAGCGGGAAGAAGAGGTGACGACAAATGTATAACCCAACTCTTTCCCTTCCGGCACGGAGATGAACAATTCATTGCCTTGGAAATGGGTTGCCAAAATGTTCTTTGGGTCTTCCAAGTCCAAAGAGTCCTTTATCGTATAATATAAGGTATAAGTCAAATCCTGCATCTCGGTTGCCGGTTTGTCCCAGCTCAACCGTAATTCATTTCCTTGGCGTTCCACCTTGACCTCTTCGGGAGCATGCGGCACCGAATCATCCAGCCATTTCAAAGGTGGCAACTGGGCAGGATAAAGGTAATAATTGTTTTTCAACTCGTCGTAGATTCCTTTCTCATTGGAAAGCACATTGCCCGCACGGAAGAAAGCACAACCGGCACCTCCGTAATAGCGGCTATAATCTATCTGGTCAGTCAAATCGTTCAACGTCCAATCCGCCTCCTCTTTCAACAGGCGGTAAGCACCCAGACCGGGGACAATCAACCTGCCATTGCTATTCGCCACCCAATTATCGACAAAGGGGAAGAAATTCTTATGGAGATAGTACATCATCGGGAGAATCATGTCTTGCTTGCCGGCACGGAACCATTGGGAAGGATCCTGGAATACGCTTTCATAAGCAGTCCAACCCGCATTCGGGACTTCGGGAATCCTGTTGTATTTGCCCAAAGGAGAACTGCTCACCTGTACCCACGGCTTCATCGCCTTGACTGTGTCGTAAATCCGGGCGACCATCTTATTGATATTATCCCTGCGCCAATCGTCCAAACTCACCTTTTTCCCATATTTCTGGTAATTCCTCTTATCAGGGAAACGTTTGGCATCCTCGGGATAACGGATATAGTCAAAATGTATGCCGTCTATGTCATAGCTGCTCACGACCTCACGCACAAGAGACAAGATATAGTCCGAAGTGCCGGGCACACCGGGATCCAAATACCACTCGCCATTGTGCTTCTTGCAGAGCTGCGGCATCCGCTTGACCAAAGACTTCTTGCCCATTTTCCGCACATGCTCCTCTTTGCCCAACGGGAAAGTCACGAACCACGCATGGCACTCCATTCCCCTCTTGTGGCACTCCTCAATGGCAAAAGCCAAAGGGTCGTAACCCGGAGAACCTCCCTCCTTTCCTGTGAACACATAGGAAAAAGGCTCGATGGAAGAGCGGTATGCCACATCCCCACGCAGGCGGGCTTGGAAGAAAACCGTATTGAAGTTTGCCTCTTGCAGCTTGTCCAACATCTCGCACAACGCCTGTTGCTGCAATTTCCGGGAAGCGTCATTCGTTGCAGTCCGGCGAGGCCAATCCAATCCATATACCGTCGCCAACCACACAGCACGTATTTCTGTCTTCAGGGGCTTGACAGCAGCTGAATCCAACACAAACAGACAGAGAAATAGAAAGAGAACGATTTTCTTCATCTTAATTTAGTTATCCGCGGCAAATGTACAAATAATTATTAAAATGAAGAAAACCGCTCCCTTTTCATTCAAGACCTTCGTCCTTCAAACGGGCAATCCAAGCATCCAAACGCCCTTCCGTAAGGTCACTTTCATTCATTTCATCCAACGCCAAGCCGATAAATTCGCCATTGACAACCGAAGAGGATCCATCGAAAGAATAACCACCGAGAGCTGTCCGTCCGATAAACTGGCAACCTGTATCCATCAAATCCGCATAAATGGTGCCAAGGGCATCACAAAAGGTGTCGCCAAACGAAGAAGAGTCGCCACAGCCAAAAAGAGCGACCAGCTTGCCCGATAAATCTTCTTTCCTCAATTTAGGTAGGAAATCATACCAATCATCCTGTAAGTCGCCGGCGCCCCAAGTCGAACTGCCCAACAACAGCACGTCATAGTTTTGCACGGCACCGGCTTCTACAGAACCTACATTATATATATCAGCGCCCGAAACGCCCAACTTTCCGGCAATACGACCCGCAATGTCTTCAGTCGTCCCGGATGAAGATCCAAAAAAGATTCCTACTTTCTTCATTACACTTTAATATTATGAATTAACCAATGCAAATATCATGGATTCTTTTTCATCCATCAATACCTATAAAAGTGTATTTTACACAAGACAAATACCTGAATTTATGTACTCTGCTCCTATTTCCGCCCGTGAAGGAACTTGCCGGACAAGAAAAGGGAAACAAGCCGCAAAAGTTGTAAATCTTAGGACAAACCCTATATAAAAGTACGAATTTCATTACTTTTCAACGGCATTAATTACGTTTCGTAATTTTTTTTGATAAAAAAGAGAGCGAAAATCTTTGATATTCCAGAAAAGGAAGTATCTTTGCAGCGTTATAAACAGAAAAAGAATGTTACAGAATTTACAAAACATCCGATTGCAGGCTTTGGCCATTATTATTATTCTATTCCGACATCAGAATGGGAAGTAAGACGGTGCGTGATTCTGTCATGAGTAACTAAAGATTGAAAAGCCTTTCTTGCTTCCGAGCGAGAAAGGTTTTTTTATTATCCATAAAGCAACAAACAAGTATAAAATATGTCAGACAGGTTATTTATTTTCGACACGACATTACGAGACGGCGAACAGGTGCCGGGATGTCAATTAAACACAGTAGAGAAAATCCAAGTGGCGAAGGCTCTCGAGACCTTGGGCGTGGATGTGATTGAAGCAGGCTTCCCTATTTCAAGCCCGGGAGACTTCAAGAGCGTAGTGGAAATATCCAAAGCCGTTACTTGGCCTACCATCTGCGCACTCACTCGTGCCGTTGAAAAAGACATAGACGTGGCAGCCGAGGCGTTGAAGTTTGCCAAAAGGGGACGCATCCACACTGGAATCGGCACATCCGACCCTCATATCCGCTACAAGTTCAACTCCACCCGCGAGGAGATTATCGAACGCGCCATAGCAGCTACCAAATACGCCAAGAGATATGTGGAAGATGTGGAGTTCTACTGCGAAGATGCCGGCCGAACGGACAATGAATATTTAGCCCGTGTCGTCGAAGCAGTCATCAAAGCCGGAGCCACGGTGGTCAACATCCCGGATACCACTGGATATTGCTTGCCGGACGAATATGGTGCCAAAATCAAATACCTGATGGAGCATGTGGACGGCTTGGACAAAGCCATCTTGTCTACCCACTGCCATAACGATTTAGGCATGGCGACAGCCAACACGGCGCAGGGAGTCTTGAACGGGGCACGCCAAGTAGAGGTGACTGTCAATGGAATCGGTGAACGTGCCGGGAACACCTCTTTGGAAGAGATTGCCATGATATTCAAGAGCCACAAGGAGTGCGACATCGTCACCAACATCAACACCACCAAGATTTACGGAATCAGCCGCATGGTCTCCAGCTTGATGAACATGCCTGTCCAACCGAACAAGGCCATCGTGGGGCGCAATGCCTTCGCCCACTCTTCGGGCATCCACCAAGACGGCGTGTTGAAGAATGTACAGACCTACGAGATTATCAATCCGAAAGACGTGGGCATCGACGACAATGCCATCGTATTGACAGCCCGCAGCGGACGAGCAGCCTTGAAGCACCGCCTGCATGTGTTGGGCATCGAGATGGAGCAGGAGAAACTGGACAAGGTCTACGAAGATTTCCTGAAGTTGGCTGACAAGAAGAAAGAGATTACAGACGATGATGTCATGGTATTGGCGGGTGCCGACCGCACACAAAACCACCACATCAAACTGGAATATTTGCAAGTGACCAGCGGCGTGGGCGTCCGCTCCGTTGCCAGCCTCGGCTTGAACATAGCAGGTGAGAAGTTTGAAGCAGCGGCAACCGGCAATGGTCCGGTCGATGCAGCCATCAAAGCATTGAAATATATCATACACCGCCAGATGGTATTGAGGGAATTCACCATCCAAGCCATCAGCAAAGGCAGCGACGATGTCGGGAAAGTACACATGCAAGTAGAATATGACGGACACGTCTACTACGGCTTTGGTGCCAATACCGATATCATTGCCGCTTCCGTAGAAGCATACATCGATGCCATCAATAAATTTGTAAAATAACATATCCATTATGAATACACTATTTGATAAGATTTGGGACGCTCACGTCGTGCAACAAGTCAGCGACGGTCCTATACAATTATATATAGACAGACTCTATTGCCACGAAGTAACCAGCCCGCAGGCTTTCCAAGGCATGAGGGAAAGAGGACTCAAATGTTTCAGGCCCGACCATATCATCTGTATGCCGGATCACAACACGCCCACCCACGACCAGGACAAACCGATTGAAGATCCGGTGTCCCGTACACAAGTCGATACGTTGGCAAAGAATGCGGCAGATTTCGGGTTGACACATTTCGGCATGATGAATCCCAAGAACGGCATTATCCATGTGGTGGGACCCGAAAGAGGGCTTTCCCTTCCGGGCATGACTATCGTGTGCGGGGATTCGCATACATCCACCCACGGTGCCATGGGAGCGGTGGCTTTCGGCATCGGCACCAGCGAAGTGGAAATGGTCATGGCTTCCCAATGTATCTTGCAGGCACGCCCGAAAACGATGCGCATCACCATCGACGGCAAACTGGGGAAAGGTGTCACTGCCAAGGATATCGCCCTCTATATGATGTCCAAGATGACCACCAGCGGAGCGACCGGCTATTTCGTCGAGTATGCTGGAGAAGCCATCCGCAACCTGACAATGGAGGGACGCTTGACGCTTTGCAACCTCAGCATCGAGATGGGAGCCAGAGGCGGCATGATTGCCCCGGACGAAGTGACATTCGAATACATCAAAGGGCGTGAATATGCCCCGAAAGGGGAAGCGTGGGAGAAGGCATTGGCATATTGGAAAACGTTGAAGAGCGATGACGATGCCGTGTTTGACAAAGAGGTGTGTTTCCATGCGGAAGAGATTGAACCAATGATTACCTACGGAACCAATCCGGGCATGGGAATGGGCATCACACAGCACATCCCGACGACCGAAGGCATGAGCTCAGTAGAAAAGAGCTCATTTGAGAAATCCCTAAAATACATGGGATTCGTAGCCGGGGAATCGCTGTTGGGCAAAAAGGTAGACTATGTATTCTTGGGGGCGTGCACCAACGGGCGCATCGAGGACTTCCGCGCATTCGCATTTCTTGTGAAAGGGAGGAAAAAGGCAAAGGGAATCACGGCTTGGCTGGTGCCGGGTTCATGGATGGTGGATGCCCAGATTCGGGAAGAAGGATTGGACAAGGTGCTGGAAGAGGCTGGATTTGAAATCCGCCAACCAGGTTGCTCTGCTTGCCTGGCAATGAACGACGACAAGATTCCGGCAGGCAAATATGCCGTCTCCACCAGCAACCGCAACTTTGAAGGCCGCCAAGGTCCTGGCTCAAGGACATTGTTGGCAAGCCCATTGACCGCTGCTGCCGCTGCCGTCACCGGTGTAATCACAGACCCGAGAACCCTTTTATAAAGACGAATAGAAATGAAACAGAAATTCAATATCATCACAAGTACTTGCGTCCCTCTCCCATTGGAGAATGTGGATACAGATCAGATTATCCCTGCCCGCTTCCTGAAAGCGACGACCCGGGAAGAGAAGTTTTTCGGTGACAACCTTTTCCGTGACTGGCGTTATCATCCGGACGGGAGTCTCAACACGAACTTTGTATTGAACGACCCTACTTATGACGGACAAATCTTAGTCGCAGGCAAGAACTTCGGAAGCGGTTCCAGCCGTGAACATGCCGCATGGGCAATCGCCGGATATGGATTCAGGGTCGTGGTCAGCAGTTTCTTTGCCGACATCCACAAGAACAACGAACTGAACAACTTCGTGCTGCCGGTGGTTGTCAGCGAACCTTTCCTTAAGGAGTTGTTCGATTCCGTCTATGCCGACCCGAAGACAGAGGTGGAGGTCAATTTGCCGGAACAAACCATCACCAACAAGGCGACCGGCAAATCCGAGAAGTTTGAGATCAATGCCTACAAGAAGCATTGTTTGATGAACGGCTTGGACGATATCGACTTCTTGGTACAGAACAAAGATAAAATCGAAGCATACGAAGCTAAACATAAATAAAGTATGGAGAATCATCCAAGAATAGAAATCATGGACACGACACTCCGTGACGGAGAGCAGACCAGCGGAGTATCGTTCGTCCCTCATGAGAAATTGATGATTGCCCGTCTATTATTGGAGGAACTCAAAGTAGACCGCATCGAGGTGGCTTCTGCCCGTGTGTCGGACGGGGAACTGAATGCCGTCCGGATGATATGCGATTGGGCGGCACGGCGCAACTTGCTGTCGAAGGTGGAAGTGTTGGGCTTCGTCGATGGCAAAACCTCGGTCGATTGGATCCATAGCGCAGGCGGGCGCGTCATCAATCTGCTTACGAAAGGGTCGGAGAAGCATTGCCGTTACCAACTGAAGAAAAGGGTGGACGAACATATATCCGATATCTTGCAGGTCGTCCGCTACGCCAACGAACTGGACATGTCCGTCAATGTCTACCTTGAGGATTGGAGCAACGGGATGAAGGACTCTCCGGAATATGTATATGCCTTGGTGGACGGATTACAGGATTCGGGCATCAAACGGTTCATGTTGCCGGACACTTTGGGAATCCTGAACCCTTTGCAAGTCATCGAATACATGCGCAAGATGAAGAAACGTTATCCCGACTTGCATTTCGACTTCCATGCCCACAACGACTATGATTTGGCGGTCAGCAACGTCTTGGCTGCCGTCTTAAGCGGCGTAAAGGGATTGCACACCACCATCAACGGCTTGGGGGAAAGAGCAGGAAACGCACCTTTGTCCAGCGTGCAGGCAATCCTGAAGGACCATTTCGGTGCCATCACCAACATAGACGAAAGCAAACTGAATGAAGTGAGCCGTGTCGTGGAATCCTATTCGGGCGTTTCCATTCCAGCCAACAAACCGATTGTCGGGGACAGTGTCTTTACGCAGGTGGCTGGCGTCCATGCGGACGGGGACAACAAGAACAAACTCTATTGCAACGACCTGCTGCCGGAGCGTTTTGGAAGAGTCCGGGAATATGCCTTAGGCAAAAACTCCGGGAAAGCCAATATCCGGATGAACTTGGAGAGCTTGGGGCTGGAACTGGACGAAGAGTCCATGAAGAAGGTAACCGAACGAATCATCGAACTGGGAGACAAAAAAGAGTTGGTGACGCAAGAGGATTTGCCTTATATCATCTCGGATGTGTTAAAACATGACATTAGCGGGGAGACGAAAGTGAAATTGCTCAGTTATTTCGTAACTTTGGCAAAAGGTTTGAAACCAATGGCCACATTGAGCATTGAAATAAACGGCAAGACCTACCAGGAAAGTTCTTCGGGGGACGGACAATACGACGCATTCGTCCGTGCCTTGCGGAAAGTTTACAAAGGGACACTGAACCGGAGATTCCCGATGCTTACCAATTATGCTGTCAGCATCCCGCCGGGAGGACGCACCGATGCATTCGTGCAGACGGTCATTACTTGGAGCTTTGATGACAAAGTATTCCGGACACGTGGATTGGATGCCGACCAGACCGAGGCGGCTATAAAAGCGACCATGAAGATGTTGAACATGATTGAAGATGATTATAAATAAACAAAACAATAAGGAAATACGATGAATTTTAAAATAGCTGTATTGCCGGGCGATGGTATCGGACCGGAAATATCTGTACAGGGAGTCGATGTCATGACTGCCGTTTGCGAGAAGTTTGTCCATAAGGTGAGTTACAAATATGCTCTTTGCGGGGCGGATGCCATCGACAAAGTGGGAGATCCTTTCCCGGAAGAGACTTTCCAAATCTGTAAAGAGGCGGATGCGGTATTGTTCTCCGCCGTGGGCGACCCAAAGTTCGACAACAACCCGACTGCCAAAGTCCGTCCGGAACAGGGATTGCTTGCCATGCGTAAGAAACTGGGATTGTTTGCCAATATCCGCCCGGTACAAACATTCAAATGCCTGTTGCATAAGTCGCCCCTTCGTGCCGAATTGGTGGACGGTGCCGACTTCCTTTGCATCCGTGAACTGACAGGCGGCATGTATTTCGGGGAGAAATACCAAGACAACGAAAAGGCATACGACACCAACATGTACACTCGTCCGGAAATCGAGCGCATCTTGAAAGTGGGATTCGAATATGCCATGAAACGCAACAAGCACCTGACTGTGGTGGACAAGGCGAATGTGTTGGCTTCTTCCCGTTTGTGGAGGCAAATAGCACAAGAAATGGCTCCCGATTATCCGGAAGTGGCGACCGATTATATGTATGTGGATAATGCAGCCATGCGCATGATACAAGAACCGAAGTTCTTCGATGTCATGGTGACGGAAAACACTTTTGGCGATATCCTGACAGACGAAGGATCTTGCATCAGCGGCTCCATGGGATTGCTTCCATCTGCTTCCACTGGCGAAAGCACTCCGGTATTCGAACCAATCCACGGTTCTTGGCCGCAAGCCAAAGGTTTGAACATTGCCAATCCATTGGCACAAATCCTTTCAGTTGCCATGCTGTTTGAATATTTCGACTGCAAGGCAGAAGGTGCTTTGATCCGTGAAGCGGTCAATGCCTCTTTGGATGCCAACGTGCGCACTCCGGAAATCCAAGTGGAAGGTGGTGCGAAATACGGCACAAAAGAAGTGGGCGCATGGATTGTTGACTATATAAATAAAAGATAAATAGACTTCTCATTAACCACTTAACCAAGACGGTTTGTGCTATTTGCAAACTGCGGCGTGGTTTCCTGTACTCGATTCAATGCCAGCATTGTAATTATATCAGTGATTCCACAATGGAAGCAAATGAAGAGGGCTGTGTCAAATAGATGTTTTGATGCAGCCCTTTAAAGTGTGTCAGAATTAGCAAAATGCAAAGGTAACAAGCTTGCACACCGGCTCCATAATTCTGGAACTGGAACATCTGTGTTTTATATTCATATAGATGTTCATGCAACGGTTCCAAAGTAGCCGCTTCGCCACGACCGTTTTCCCGTTCACCACGCTCCCATATTCCTGCCAAATTTTTGACAAGTCCAGCTCATTCAACCGGATGGAATATTTTCAATCATGGGCTGTCTGTCATTAATCGGTATTTAGATAATAAAACACAAAAACTTGCGTGATTAAGGATAAATTATTACGTTTACACGGATTTTTCTGTATAATTAGAAAGTAAAATCGTATTGATGAAATCCCCAAAATGGAAGGAAGAGCCTAATCATTAGACAAATGGCAAAGCGGATAAAGACATATAGCGAAATTGAAATAGAAAACCGTTCAGATATTGTGGCAGAGCCGCAATATGATTTATTTTTCAATAATGGAGAAAATGAACGTCATGAAGAAGGGACATTAAGAGTTTTGTCCCTTTTTTCAGGTTGCGGTGGCATGGATTTGGGTTTAGAAGGAGGTTTTATATGTCATAATCATTCTGTAACTAATCCTGAATGGATTCACCATAAGGTTAACGATAATTGGGTTCTTCTTAATCGGAATCTCTTTCGTACAGTATTTGCATGTGATATTTTAGAGGAAGCTCGATTGACATGGTTGCGTTATATGTCCCGTTATCATGTCAATCCCGATGTTTATCATCTGGAAAGTATTGTTGACCTTGTGAAACTACACAAGGAAGGAGTGGAAGTTTTCCCAAGCAATATAGATATTGTAACAGGAGGTTTCCCTTGTCAAGACTTTAGCGTTGCCGGAAAACGAAAGGGATTTGATTCTTCCGTAACACATAATGGTGAAAAAAGACAAGAGGGTGAGCCTTCTGAAGAAACCAGAGGGAAATTGTATATGTGGATGAAACAGGTTGTCGATATCGTTCAACCCAAAATGTTTATAGCTGAAAATGTCAAGGGGCTGGTAAGTCTTGGTGATGTTAAAGACATCATACAACGTGATTTCTCGGCTGCAAATGGCAATGACTACATAGTTTTGGACCCACAAGTGTTACATGCGGCAAATTATGGAGTCCCTGAAACAAGAGAGCGTGTGATCTTTATCGGCATCAAGCGGTCGGCTCTTTCTCCCAATGCCATCAAAGCCTTAGAACAAGAAAATATCCCGATGCCGTACAATCCATATCCTGCCCCGACACATAATTTCAATGTGCATAGAGATGATCTTCCCTCTCCTGTTTCTTGCCGGGATATATTCCAAGACCTTCCTGAGCCTTCCGACTCGGGAGACTTGGCACAGCAAGTTTTCTCGGGAGCCAAATACCTCAGTAATGGAAGCCAAGGACAGACGGAAATCAACATAGATGGATTGGCTCCTACTATACGCTCTGAACATCATGGAAATATTGAATTCAGAAGATTGTCGATAGAACATGGGGGAAAAATCGTGGACGAACTGAACCAAGGCCTTCAAGAAAGACGTTTGACCCCTCGGGAATGTGCCTTGATTCAGACATTCCCGCCTGATTATCCTTTTGTGTTCTATAAGACGAGTTCTAAACGTTATGCAGTCAGTCCATCCAAAGCCTATAAGGTGATAGGCAATGCTGTTCCTCCGATGTTAGCATATAACATAGCGAGAAAGATACAAGAAGTTTGGCCATTATATTTTGAATAACTATGGATAAGGAAAGTAATATTATCGCAATTAGAAAGAGGGATATCTCTTTCGCCCATGAAGCATTCGTGGATTTAATGGGAAAGACAGAGAAGATTCTAAATGAAGAAGCTCTTTTACGACCGGATGAATATAAGAAGCTAACTTCATCCACATTAGAGTCATGTGCTGTTGAAAAAATCAAAAGGGCATGCACAAACTCTCCTTTCGATGCAAATGAGGTCGTATTAGTCTCGGGGCAAAGGTTTCCGGATATTGTGGCAAACAAATATTATGGCATTGAGGTTAAATCCACAAAAGAGAATCATTGGACCTCAACAGGAAGCAGTATAGTGGAAACGACCAGAGTTGAACATGTAGACGACATCTTCATGTTGTTCGGCAAACTGGGAGGTGATATTCCGCAGTTCAAATGCCGTCCATATCAAGACGTGCTATATGATATCGCTGTCACTCACTCCCCAAGGTATCTTATCAATATGGAACTGGAGAAAGAAGAAACCATTTTCTCTAAAATGGGAACTACTTATGATGATTTCAGGACTTCTTCTGATTCTATATCCATTGCCAGACATTATTATAGAGAACGGGCTAAATTACAAAACCGACAAGAAATGCCATGGTGGATAACGTCAGAAAATGTAGACAGTGCTCATTCCTTTAATATAAGATTATGGAATTCTCTTCATTTACGAGAAAGAAGGGAACTTCAGACAAAATGTATGATTCTATTTCCTGAAGCTCTGAATCCGGCTCGTAGCATGACCAAATACAATAATACAACTCTTTGGCTTTGTTCATACAACCAAGTCATAAACCCAAACATTCGTGACCTATATTCTGCGGGAGGAAAGATTACACATGTAAATAGCAAGCGTTTATCTCAACCTGCTGCGCAAGTTTTCAATATTATTGTGGATTATTCCGATGATATTAAAGCGATGCTAAGTAATCCTACAAATGATATGCTTTTAATGATCAAAGAATTCAATCCTGCACTTCTTAAATGCAACGATATGTATGAAGGTTGGTTGGAAATATGTTGTGAGTTTGCAAATGAACACAATGTGCCACTAAAGGAATGGATTGCCAACAAACCTGTTTTTTCTTTTTCAAAATAACAGGATGTTCATCGAGATGCCTATTGAGTAATAGGGTAAAATGTTAACATACAAAGTCATTTGTCATCGTAATGCCCCTCTACGGTCAAGACCAACACGGTAACTTTCTCCTCATATATGTCATAAATCAAGCGGTCGTTTTTTGATATTCTTCTGGAATATACAAGCTCATAGCGCATCCAGAAACTTATTAAGTTCCTCCTTTGTAGTGCAGGTCGTGACATTGCCCTCCCTGTATTGCCTTCGCCCCTCTTCGAGCCTCTCTTCAAGCTCCGGGGAAAGAACAAAATCCTCTTCGTAAACGGGGGTCAGCATATAGGAGATTTTTCCCCTGCGCCTGATTACCACCTGCTCCCCTTTGTCGGCGAGTGCGAACAGGGCTGCCAGCCTTCATTCCCTGATCTTATCGGGGTTCTTCTTGATAAAATCCTTCCAATCGGTATATTTCTTTTCCATAGCCGGTCGGTTGGTCTGAAAGAAATGGCACACTGCCGCAGCCAATCCGTCGGTGGCATCCAATTGCGGCAACATACACTCTTGCGGGATATGTAAATATTTTTGCAACACTCCGGCAACCTGTTCCTTGGAGGCGCTACCATTCCCGGTGATGGACATTTTTATCTTTAGCGGGGCATACTCAAAGATAGGAATATCCCTTTCCAAAGCGGCAGCCATTGCAACTCCTTGGGCACGTCCCAACTTCAGCATGCTCTGCACATTCTTACCGAAGAACGGGGCTTCAATCGCCAATTCGTCCGGATGGTAATGGTCTATCAATCCCAGCACCCGCTCGAAAATCTTTTTCAAGCGCAGATAATGGTCCTCGTACTTGTTGAGTTGGATAACTCCCATCGTCTCCATCCTGGGCTTATTGTCCTCGACATACAAGACTCCATATCCCATCACGATTGTTCCCGGGTCGATGCCCAATATCACTCTCTCCTTAATCATTCCGGCAAGTCTATCTCTTCCAAAACAGTTGTGAAACCAGCCACCTTGTCACCAAAACGTTCGACGAGCCGCTTGGATATATGCTGTCCCTCATGCTCAATCCAATAATTCAACGTGTCCACATTCTTCACATTGAACTGGATGGCATAACTGCCCGACTGGGCATCGCCTTCATCATAAGGGAGCACCTTGTGGATCTTCGGGGAGTGCATTACTCCGCTTTGAGTCGCTTGCGGTACATAAAAACGCTTCAAATAATCCAAGCACGCCTCGGTTATATCATTGTCTATATTCAGAGTTATGTTGTAAAGAACCATAAAAGAATTTTTGAATAATATTTAAACAGCTTCTTAGTTGCTATATGAAAAAGAAAGGGGAGACGTCCCATCCGAAAACATGACGCATCCCCTTTTTTATAAATGTCAATGCTTAATTACAACTGAATCCAGCGCACAAAAGCAAAGTCCATACGGTGAGGCAGATCCGGGTTTTTCGGGAAGATACGGAAACCGATTTCCATATTACCTGCTTCCGTCGGAGTCACGTTCAATTCAAAGAACATCTTCGTGCCTTCCTCTTTCTTCAATTCAAATTCTGTCCTACAAACAAGCTCCTGTTGGTTCTTTTCCAATTCGCGCTTCGTGATCACGATTTCCGCACCCAATTGGCCCTGCAATTCATGACGGTCGATAACCAACTCGAAAGTAGCTTTCTTACCTACTTCCGGGCCGTTTGCGGCAAAGTCGGCATCGCTTGTGAAAGAACAAACTTCAAATGAATCCCAATGGGCAGCCACCTCTTCCTTCCAAGCCGCGATAGCCTTAGCCTTCGCATAGTTGTCCTTCTTCAACACGGCAGAGCGCACAGCCAATTTGTTGTAGAAGCGGTCGATATAATCATCCAACATGCGCTTCATTGTATAATTGTATGCAATCTGGGACATTGAGTTCTTGATATACTGGATCCAATCAGGAGAATAACCCTTGCTATTCTTAGCATAATAAGCCGGGATAATCTCTGCTTCCAGCATGTTATAAATAGTAGCGGCATCCAACTGGTCCTGGTACTGCTGGTTGTCGTATGTGCGCTTTTCAGTCAAAGCCCATCCGGCACCTTCGCGGTAACCTTCATACCACCAACCGTCCAATACAGAGAAGTTCAATACACCGTTCATCTCAGCCTTTTCTCCAGAAGTTCCGGAAGCCTCGAGCGGACGGGTCGGAGTATTCAACCAAACATCCACACCCGAGATCAAGTGGCGTGCCAGACGCATGTCATAATTTTCCAAGAAGATGATCTTGCCTTGGAATTCCGGACGGCGGGAAATCTCGATGATGTGCTTGATCAAGCCCTGTCCGCCACCGTCAGCCGGGTGGGCTTTACCCGTGAAGATGAACTGGATTGGGAACTTCTCGTTGTTGACAATCTTGGACAAACGATCCAAATCCGTGAACAACAGGTGGGCACGCTTGTAAGTCGCAAAACGACGGCCGAAACCGATCATCAAAGAGTTCGGGTTGATCTTCTCCAAGATAGAAACCACCTTGGCAGGATCTCCCTGGTTCTTCAGCCAGGTAGTCTTATATTCGTTCTTGATATATTTGATCAACTTCTTCTTCAAAGCCATACGGATATCCCAGATATCTTCATCCGGCATGGTCTGGATAGCTTCCCAATATTTCTGGTTGGACTGGTCGCTGAAGAATTTCTTATGGAAGCGTTCGTTGAAGAAACGTTTCCACTCCGTGGAAGCCCAAGTCGGCATGTGCACACCGTTTGTCACATAACCCACGTGCAACTCTTCAGGGAAGTAGCCTTTCCATATCGGGGCGAACATCCGTTGTGAAACCTTGCCATGCAACCAGCTGACGCCGTTAGCCTCTTGGCTAGTATTCAAAGCGAACGTGCTCATACAGAACTTCTCGTTCGAGTTTGGATTAACACGGCCCAAGCCGATGAAATCGTGCCAGCTGATACCCAACTTGGCTGGGAATTCACCCATATAGCGGCCGAACAAATCCTCGTCGAAATAGTCATGGCCTGCCGGGACCGGAGTGTGCACTGTGTACAAAGAAGTAGCACGCACGACCTCCATGGCCTGGTTGAATGACAAACCTTCTTTCTGGATATAGTCAACCAAACGCTGGGCATTGATCAAGGCAGCATGTCCTTCGTTGCAGTGGTAAACCTGTTTCTTGATGCCCAACTTGTTCAACATCAAGATACCACCGATACCCAACAAGTACTCTTGCTTCATACGGTTTTCCCAGTCGCCGCCATACAACTGGTGAGTGATGGAACGGTCCCATTCGCTGTTCTGGGGGATATCAGTATCCATCAGGTACAAAGGAACACGTCCAACGTTCACTTTCCAAATATTTGCATAAACGACACGTCCGGGATATGGGACTTCCAACACGACCGGTTCTCCGTTTTCATTGGTCACCTGCGTCAAAGGCAGCAAATTGAAGTTCTGGGCTTCATAGTTGGCAATCTGCTGTCCGTCCATGGACAATGTCTGTGTAAAGTATCCATAACGATAAAGGAAACCGACCGCGCACATGTCGATGTTGTCGTCACTCGCTTCTTTCAAATAGTCGCCTGCCAAGATACCCAGGCCACCGGAATAGATTTTCAAGACATTGGTCAAACCATACTCCATGCTGAAGTAGGCTACGGAAGGCTTGGTTTTATCCGGCTCCACATCGACATAAGCCCTGAAACGAGCATACACCTCCTTGATTTCAGCCATCAATTCCGCATCAGCCAAGATTTCTTCGATACGTTGGAAAGAGAGGCTCTGGAGCAATTGCACCGGGTTGCCTGATGTTCTTTTCCAAAGTTCGGGGTCTATTTTACCGAAAAGTTTAGCCCCTTCGTGATTCCAAACCCACCATAGGTTAGTAGACATTTCCTTCAAAACTTCCAAGGAAGCTGGAAGTTTGGATTGAGAATAGACCTCTTTCCAAATAGGATCATTCGATTTAATATTCATATAATGATGTTTATTTGTGTTACCCTTTTCTTTTAATATAGCACAAGACGTTGCAAAGATACAACATTTTACAACGTCTTGATTGTTTTATTTCAAGATTCTTTCTGCCGCATGGGACAGCGCAATGTCGAAAGCTTCGAAATAATAGGTTATGAACTTGTCCCATTCCGCTTTCCCGGACAATGCCAGGCAGTTCTTTTTAATCTGTTGGCGTTCTTTCTCTGTTTTGCCGGAAAGCGACAAGATTTGCTCCATGATGGCATCTGCCACTTCAAAATAATTAAAGTCCGTGCGGTCGATAACGGCTACTCCTTCAGACAAATCCCCTCCTGAGACACCCGCTTTCTTCGCCCACATCCCGAATCCTGCCAGGTTCGTGGTGACAGTAGGGATACCGAAGGCAATGCTCTCCAGAGGCGTGTAGCCCCAAGGTTCATAGTAGGAAGGATAGACGGTCGCGTCCATGCCGATAAGGATATCGTAATAGGTCTTGTCCAAGATGCCATCCTTGCCATTCAAGTAACAAGGGACGAAAATGATCTTCAACTTCTCATCCTTGCTGTTTTGGAAACCCGCACTGCCTATATAGTTGATCACTTTGTCGTCCTGCATCTGGTGGAGCCAATGCGTGATGAAAGGGCACTGCATCGGGAGATGGTTCTCATAATTGGTCTCTATCGCCATTTTCAAGTCGGCGCGCACCTCTTTGACCCAAGCCGGCACCAGGATGAAGGCGATGGTCTCACGCTGCAGGCGGCCGGAAGTCCGGACACGGTTCATCGCTTCGATAAAGACATCTATGCCTTTGTTGCGGTACTCATACCTGCCGCTCGTCGACACCAACAACACGTCCGGGTCGATCGTGTAGCCCAACAGCTTCTCTGCCATGTTGATCAATGCCTTGCGCGCCTCCGCCCGTTTCTTGGTATATTCCAACTTGGCGGGGACGAAATTCGGCTCAAACCCATTCGGGGTCACGATATCCGGCTCCTTGTCCAACAACTGCTTGCATTCGCGGGCAGTGATGTCGCTCACCGTCGTAAAGCAATCCACATGATGCGCCGCCTGCTTCTCAATGGAATGTTTCGCCTCCATGTTCAGCTCCGCAGCCATCTGGTCGCCGTTGTAGCCATCCATATAGGCATAAAGGGCTTTGTTGTTGCCCGCGATGGAACGTCCGATGGAAGTCGCATGGGTCGTGAACAGCGTTGCCACCTTCGGCAACTGCTTTTGGATATAGAGGGCAGCCATGCCCAACATCCACTCGTTCAACAAGGCAGCGACCTTTTTGTCTTCCAACTGGTAGAAGTGGTAAAAGCTCTCGACCACCTTCCCGACGGCGTATGCGAAGATGCAAGACTCGTCATAGTCGCCATAAGCGTGGAGGGAGTCTACCCGGAATTGCTCCCACATGGAATAATACAATGCGTCTTTCTCGGCGAAGAAAGGTTTGAAGTCAACCAAGATGACCGGAGGATTTCCCGGGACATCCCAACGTCCCACTTTCACCTTCAATTCCCCGGTCATGCCCACCTTGTTTTTCCATTCCTTAAACAGGGATTTGTCTTCCAAAAAGTCAACTGGAAGGGCTTCATTCCAGATATCAGGGCCAATGAATATAATCTTATCATTCAATTTTGTCTGCAACGTCTTTGCTTTCGTTGACAAAACGGTATATATGCCACCAACCTTATTGCATACTTCCCAACTGCTTTCAAAGATATAATCAGGCGTATTAATTATATTAGCCATTCTATTGATATTTAATCTTGTATACAAATTCAATACGAAATAAAATTTCGCAAAGGTAATCTTTTTTCCTGTTTTTTGAAGCAAGGATGGTTCGATTTATTATAAAATTCGTAGCTTTGCACAAATTCCTAAAAGAAAATATTATGGCTAATAAAAGACTTTTAAAGAAAGAAATCGCTTGCGTGGCGAGTGAATTATTCACAGAAGTATTATTCTGTTCTTTGTTTATCCCTGGAACAGACAAAGATAAAGCAGACCAGTTGATGGCACGCGTCTTGGACATGCAAGACGACTTCATCTGCCGCGCGGGAAAGCCGGACGGGAAGGAGAATCCTGCCATGGTGAAAGCCTATTACAAGAAATTGAGAGCCGAATTACAACAAGAAGTGGACGCTATCGCTGAAGAAATCACAGCACTGAACAAGTAAAGGCAGGAGATGAAGCAACAACTTTGCAAGTTCATCTTGCACATTGCCGGATGGAAATCAGGTTCATTCGAGGGGGCTGAATTAAACAAATGCGTGATATGCGTGGCTCCGCACACCAGCAACTGGGATTTTGTCTTGGGTAAATTATTCTACACGTCCATCGGTTTGACTGCCGGCTTTTTAATGAAAAAAGCATGGTTCTTCTTCCCGATGAATTTATTATTCAAAAGCATGGGCGGAATACCTATCGACCGGGACAAACATACCTCCATGACGGACCAGGTGGCTGAGATGTTCCGCACGAAGGACCGGTTCCAAGTAGCCATCACGCCCGAAGGCACGCGCAAAAAGGTCCAGGACTGGAAACGGGGTTTCTATTACATTGCCCTGAAAGCGGGTGTCCCTATCTTATTGGCATATATAGATTATGCGAAAAAGGAGGCCGGGATGCTCACCGTCTTCCACCCCACGGGCGATGCCGACAAAGACATAGCCGCCATCCGTTCCTACTACAATGGGATCAAAGGATGCCATCCGGAGAATTTCAAGGGCGGCGTGTCATAATTGCAAACTGCTGCGTTACTTTCGGAATCCGACCTCAGCCATTTACATCAGTAAACCCCTGCCGGTCTCATCCCTAGTGCCTTGCATTGTGCTAATTCTGACACAGCCCCATATCGGCCAATGCCTGTTCTTCTTGTTCATTCAAAGCGGCAAGGGACAGGCATTTGTTTTTCATACCATAAAGCAGATTCACATGAAAGAAGATTTAAGGATAAGCGTCATACAGTCTTCCCTGTTTTGGGAAAGGCGACAGGACAACCTCTGCCATTTCGAGGGACTGGTAGCGGAAGCGGCAGGGAAGAGCGACTTGGTGGTCTTGCCGGAGATGTTCACCACCGGCTTCTCCATGAACCCGGGGCGGTTGGCGGAGCCGATGGACGGTGCCACCATGCAGGCGGTAAAAGAGTGGGCTCGCAAGTTCGGGCTGGCGGTCGCGGGAAGTTTCATCGCGGAAGAGGGGAACCATTATTACAACCGCGCCTTCTTCGCAGAACCGGGCGGGCAGCTGGCTTGTTACGACAAAAGGCACCTCTTCTCCATGGCGGGAGAGGACAAGCACTACACGGCAGGGAAACAACCCCTCGTCGTATCTTACAAAGGGTGGAACATCGCACTGTTCATCTGTTATGACTTGCGGTTCCCCGTATGGAGCAGGAACACGGGCAACCGGTATGACATGGCGGTTTACATGGCGAACTGGCCTGAAGCACGTGCTTCGGTATGGAAACCCCTGCTCCTGGCAAGGGCTTTGGAAAACCAGGCTTATGTGTGCGGCGTCAACCGCACCGGGGTTGACGGGAAAGGATTTGCCTACAGGGGCGGTTCGGTCGTCTATTCCCCCAAAGGGGAAACCATCTTGGATGCGGCAGACAGGGAGGAAGCGGTCGAGACGGCAGCGTTGTCTTATGCCGGGCTGGACACTTTCCGGACGAAGTTCCCGGTTTCAAATGATGCAGACACATTCCACATCGGATAAGACTAAACCGGACGAACATGAAAAACAACAAATCCGCATGGTATTGGATCCCTTCGCTCTATTTCGCGGAAGGACTTCCCTATGTCGCCGTCATGACGCTATCCGTCATCATGTATAAACGGTTGGATATATCCAACACGGACATCGCCCTCTTTACGAGCTGGCTCTATTTCCCTTGGGTCATAAAGCCTTTATGGAGCCCCTTTGTCGATTTGGTCAAGACGAAACGTTGGTGGATATGCGCGATGCAACTGCTGGTCGGGGCAGGAATGGCAGGGGTCGCCTTCATGCTGCCATGCAGCTCCTTTTTCCAAATGACCCTGTTCTTCTTCTGGCTGGTGGCATTCTCGTCCGCCACCCACGACATTGCCGCGGACGGTTTTTACATGTTGGGGCTGACACAGGAGAAGCAGGCCTTTTTCATCGGCATACGAAACACCTTCTACCGGATTGCCATGATAGCGGGGCAGGGGCTGTTGGTCATGTTGGCAGGATTCTTGGAGCAAAGGACGGGGCATATCACTGCCGCCTGGTATTCCGTGTTCCTTGTCCTGTCGGGACTGTTCATCGGTTTGGCCCTTTGGCACAAATATGTATTGCCCCGCCCTCAGGCGGACCAACCCCGCCACGGGGTGGACATCCGCACCATTTGGCAGAACTTCCTCAAGACCTTCCTCTCCTTTTTCCAAAAGAAAGGGGTCGGCTTGGCTGTCTGTTTCATGCTCACCTACCGCCTGGGGGAATCCCAACTGGTCAAGCTGGCATCCCCTTTCCTGTTGGACTCGCCTGATGCGGGCGGATTGGGATTGAGCACCGGCCAGGTCGGGTTTGTTTACGGGACTGTCGGGGTAACAGCCCTCTTGGCCGGAGGAATCATAGGAGGCGTCTGCATGGCCAAAGACGGGTTGGGACACTGGCTCTTCCCCATGGCATTGGCGATATCGTTGCCCAACCTGGTTTACCTCTACCTCTCCTACGCGCAATCCTCCGATTTCCTGCTGGTCAATGTTTGCGTAGCCATCGAGCAATTAGGATACGGCTTTGGATTTACGGGCTATACCATGTACCTGATGCAATTTGCCGAAGGGGAATACAAGACTTCCCACTATGCCATTTGCACGGGGTTCATGGCTTTAGGCATGATGTTGCCGGGCATGGTTTCAGGATGGGTGCAGGAGCTTATCGGCTACCGGCATTTCTTTGCCTGGGTGATGCTCTGCTGCGTGCCGCTGTTCATCATCCTCCCGTTCATCCTGCGCAGCCTTAAAGGTCAAGGGTCAACTGCCCGCCCCCTAAAAGGTTAAAAGACCTCCGGTGGTACGGAGTCGTACCGTGTTGCGCAATCGCAGCGCGGTGCTTGGGCGTGGGATATCCTTTGTTATGGTCCCAGCCGTATAGCGGATACTCTTCGTGCAGGGCATCCATATAATCATCACGGTAGGTCTTTGCCAGGATGGAGGCTGCCGCGATGGAGAGATACTTCGCATCCCCTTTGACTACCGTAGTATGCGGGATGCCCGGATAGGGGTTAAAGCGGTTCCCGTCTATCAGCAGGTGCCCGGGGCGCACGCCCAACCGGTCCACAGCGCGGTGCATCGCCAAGAAAGAGGCATTCAGGATATTGATTTTATCAATCTCTTCCGGGCAAACCACCCCCACCGCCCAGGCCACCGCCTCTTTTTCAATGAGCGCCCGCAAGGCATAGCGTTGTTTTTCCGAAAGTTGTTTGGAGTCGTTCAGCTGGTCGTTTTTGAAGCCCCGGGGCAAGATAACGGCAGCGGCATACACCGCCCCCGCCAAGCAGCCCCTTCCAGCCTCGTCACACCCCGCTTCTATCTTATCTTCATTCAAATAGGGAAGTAACATGATGTATGAATTAAATTTACCGGTTGCAAAGGTAGCAATTCAGACACAGCCTGCCGCCTTTGGAATGCTAAAAATTACGACAAGGCTTTGGCAATGACGCAATACAGGCCAAAGTCTACTTTTTTTCCATCAGAACAAAGAAAAATAATATTTTTTCCAAAAAAAGATTGAAACATGAAAATTATGCTTTATATTTACGGCGGAGAGCTGCAATGAACTCATTCGGTTATCAGAATTTGTGTCAGTAAACATAAAGAGAAAAGGCGGTTTCGGCTTATATATTGTTGCCAATTGGCAATTGGGAACAGGAAAACATAAAGAGCGGGACAGTTAAATTTATAATTTGTCGCTGTTTTACAAATATTGCCGTACGTTTGCAGCCATTATCCAACACTATAGGATTTTTATCTGTGTTCCCACTGGAAGATATAAATCCATAAAAGAGAGCAAAGGAAATTGTTAAATTAGAAAAGCAGATTATAGAAAGGAGGAAATGTCTGCAGATTACTATTTATTATCCCTTTTTACAAACTAATTCATCCTGCGTATGAAGAATATTTTATTTTTTTTAGCTGCAACATTTAGTGGATTAATCTGCTTTTCTTGCACAAAGGTGTATGAAAACGTAAATCCTACACCTATACCTTTGACGGCAACTGAAAAGAGGATGGCTGCAGAGCAAAACACTTTTGCTTGCAACTTGTTTGATGCTTTGTACCAGACAAAGGATTATGCTGGGAATGTGTTGGTGTCTCCATTTAGTCTACAATGTGCATTGGGCATGTTGCAAAATGGTGCGGAAGGAGAAACTTGGGAGGAAATTGTCCAGGCCCTTCAATTAGAGGGTTATACACCAACTGAAATCAATGATTACTTCAACAAGTTAGTGGCAGGCATGAGCAAGATTCAACCTGGCATTACATTCCGAACAGCCAATTCCATTTGGAGTAATCAAGACATTCAGATGAAAAAGGACTTCGTACACGTAAACCAGAGTAAATATTTGGCAAAAGTTTCTTCTTTGGATTTTTCAGACATTTCATCTTTGAAAAAAATTAATGATTGGTGTAAAAAAGAATCAGAAGGCATGATTGCCAAAGCAATAGACGAAAATCAATGGACTTCTTCCGCACTGATGTATTTGCTCAATATCGTCTACTTCAAAGCAGGATGGGAGACGAAGTTTCAAGCTAAAAACACAGCAGAGTCTTCGTTTTATGCAAAAGATGGCACGATGAAAATTCCATTTATGACAAATAAGCTTAAAGGCCATGGATTTTTCCAGAATGAACTCTTTGCTTTGTCGTCTTTACCTTATCTCAACCATGCGTTTTCTATGCGCTTCATTCTGCCCAATGAAGACACTCCCATGGGAAGCGTAGTTGAAGCTTTGGCTCAAAAAGGATATTTGGAGAGTTGCCTCCAAAAGATAGAACGTTGCAATGTTGTGTTCAAGATTCCTCGGTTTGAAATACAAATGGAACATCTGGATTTAGAAAAATCTTTGCACATCTTGAATGTAAAGAAGATTTTCAGTTCAGAAGCCGATTTTGACAAATTGGCAGACATAAAATCGTACGTGTCTCAAATATTCCAAGCATGCCGGCTGAAAGTGGACGAAGAGGGGTCGGAGGGAAGTGCTGTAACTACGATTATATCTGATCCTACAGACATAATCAGCCCAGAGAACCCGAAGGAAGTAACGTTCTGTGCAAATCGTCCTTTCTTATTCCAAATCATAGAGAACCAGACGGGAGCAGTCCTGTTTATGGGGAAAGTAGAAAGTCCTGGACAATAAGAACAATACTTCGTAAACCTTCATCTTGACTTCTCCAGGGTTCTTCCCTAAATCTGTCGGTCTCATCCTCAGTGCCTTGCATTTTGCTAATTGTGACACACCTTAAAGTGCCTGCATCCAAACGACTGTTGGATGCAGGCACTTTCCTCATTTCTTGTAATGTTTACTGGCATCATACCTGTACCGGTAATCAATC
>ERZ773138.650-NODE-650-length-39907-cov-7.423693_pt1 | contig 39907 bp, 38 predicted proteins | sample MGYA00511114_ERZ773138 | MGnify/ENA primary metagenome ERZ773138 (study PRJEB29015, sample SAMEA2737805) | human gut metagenome | biome: human gut; feature: human-associated habitat; material: faeces | place: China | collected 2012 ...
ACAAAGATAGAAGCAGGAAATTCTCTGTCCGCATGAGGATATTATATCATCGCTCTTGAGAGCGTTGATACCGGTTTTGAAGGTGCTTTGTGGGGTGATATCCCCGTTCGAAAATATAACAAGATAAAGGGCCGCAGTCGCAAGCGCCCGCGGCCCGCCCACAAAGCCCCGCAGTGCGGGGCTTTTCAGAGAAACGCCAACCACCGTCGGTTTGGCGGTTTTACAGAACAATCGCAGTCGGTCATTCGGCAAAGTCCCGTGTTTGCAGGGCTTTGCGGCGATTTTGACCGACGACACAGAAAGGAAAGAAAAAATATGGATGATAACAAGAAAAGCACCACGATCTGGCTGCGCCCCAGCGTGATCAGCCGCATGGACGGCTGGTTGGAAGCAGATAACTGTCAAAGCCGCAGCGAATTCGTGGATAAGGCCCTGCGCTTTTACATGGGTTATCTCGGCACGGAGGACAACACGACCTACATCTCTCAGGCCATCCTCACCGCCATTCAGGGTACGCTGGACGACAACAACAATCGGCTCTGCCGCATTCTTTTCAAGTGCGCGGTGGAGCTGAATATGCTGTGCCACACCATCGCCGCGCACTTCCGTACCGATCCCATCCACACGCGGGAGCTGCGGGCCTACGCCGTGGATGAGGTGAAGCGCACCAACGGTCAGGTGAGTTTTGAGAGCGCGGTGCATCAGCAGCGGCGCATAGAGCCGGATGACACATGGCCCGGATCGTACTGATCTCCCCCTACCTCAAAGGAGGGAAGAACGCCGCGAAGCTGGCGCAGCGTACCCGCTACGTCGCCACCCGTCCCGGCGTAGAGCTGCTGGTGGATGAGCGCAGTACACTCCCCGCCACAAAAAAGCAGCAGGATTTTATCACGCGCCTGCTGAAGTCTTTCCCCTCCTGCTGGGAACTCATTGAGTACGAGGAATATCTGGATCACCCCACCCAGGGCAGCGCCTCCGCGTTCATCCAGCAGGTGCAGGAAGACTACATGGAGGCGCTGGAGCAAAAGGAAAATTTTATCGACTACATCTCCCATCGCCCCGGCGTCCAGAAGGACGGTGAGCACGGGCTGTGGGATGCTCACGGTAAGGTACAAAATCTCGCGCAGGCGGTACGGGAGGTGGCGGAGCACACCGGAAATGTATGGACACCGGTGGTGGCGCTGCGCCGTGAGGACGCGGAGCGGCTTGGCTACGACAGCGCGGAAAACTGGCAGGCTCTGGTGAACGCCTCCATCTGCGATATCGCAAAGGCGTATAAGATCCGACCGGAAAACCTGCGTTGGTATGCTGCGTTCCACCAGAAGCCAAATCAGGTGCATATCCACATGATCATCTTCTCCGCAGATCCAAAGGAGGGCTACCTCACCAAAGAGGGTATCCGGGAAATGAAATCCGTCTTCGCCAGAAGGATCTACCACGCGGATCGGATGCACATCTACCAGCAAAAGGATACCGCGCGGCAGGAGTTGCAGGCACAGACCCGCAAGGCAATGGTGGAGTGCATCGCACAGCTGGAGCATGGCACGTCGGATAACCCGCGTCTGGAGCAGCTCACCGAGGAGTTGGCAGAGCGCCTACTGACGGTCAAGGGCCGAAAGGTCTACGGCTACCTGCCGCCAAGGGTCAAGGCCATCATAGACACCATCGTGGAGGAGCTGGCGAAGGACGAGCGGGTATCTGCCGCCTATGAAACGTGGCAGACGCTCTACGAGCAGGTGTGCTTGGACTACGATCAGCGGCCGCGCAAGCGTCTGCCGCTCTCCCAGCAAAAGGAGTTCCGGAGCGTCCGCAATATGGTCATTCAGGAAACACTGCAATGGATAGCGGAGCGGCAGCGGTACGCGGACACGCGGAGAACACCTTCCGCGCAGGAAGGACCTATCATCAAAAAGGATGCCGCAGAAGCCGCGCCAAAGAACTCTGAGGTCACGGCATCTCTCGCGTCGGCGCAGCCCAAATCTGACCGGGCGGCGAGTGCCGCACCAGAAGATCCAGGTTCCTCTGACGCCGCCGCTTCTGAGGGCTCCACGGCGCCTGCGGTTGAAGATGCACCGGCTTTTTCTCAGCAGTCAGATTACCCTGATCAGCAGAAAGAGAGCGCACCGGCAGGAGCGGATTACCATGCCCACACGGTGAGAGAAACCGTCGTGCGGATGCTGCACCACATGAGCAGGATCTTCGAGGACAACAGCAAGATCGACCAGATCCACCGCGGCTTGCAGATCGACCGCAAGCGCCGGCAGGAATTGCAGCGCAAGCGTCTGGCAATGGGGCACAAGCCGGACGACCATGAGGAGCAGACATTCAGATAAAAAAAGCTGCCGCAATTCGAATTGCGGCAGCTTTTTTTGAAGTCAGATTTGTGTTTGCGTCGGAACGAATTCCAGCTTGAGCGCCATTCCCATGCCTGCGGCAAGACGCTTGAGCGTCCGCAGAGAGGGATTGGCCGTTCCGCTTTCCAGTCTACTGATGTCAGCCTGCGTAATGCCGGTAATGTCGGAAAGCTGCTTTTGCGTCATACCGCTTTCCTCACGGCCTTCAACAATGGCGCGCATGATCTGACGTTCCGGTTCCTGCGCATCCCACTCCGCACGGAACGCAGGGTCCTGCATTCTTTCGTTCAAAGTCTCACGAAAATTCTTCCCCATAAATCATGCCTCCTTTTTTTGATTAAAGTCTGCGCGATACCGCTTGGCACGTTCTATCTCGCGCGGCGGGGTTTTCATCGTCTTTTTTACAAAGCCATTGGTGAGGATCACTCTGCGTCCCACCACGAAAAAGTAAAGCACCCTGCTGATATCCGTACCTTGCTTTGCACGCACTTCAAAAATTCCGTCATCCAGCACCTTTGAATATGGCTCGCGTAAGGCGGGGCCTTTGCTTTCGAGCAATTCCAATGCAGCGAATATTTTTGCCTGCATTTTATTATCCTGCGAGAGAATGAATTCTTCAGCAGGTCTGCTGCCATCATCCTTCTCGTAGTATTCCACAGTGTAGTCCATACATTCACCACGCTTTCTCCGCAACTCATTATATGTGATAAAACACATATTGTCAACAGAAAGAGCAATGACCTGAAAGGAAACATCATGAGCCAATTTATCTATTTCACGCCGGAGGAAAAGACGCGGGCGCAGAACACGGATCTCGTGTCGCTGCTGCGCGCTCAGGGGGAGCGACCCGTGCGCTCTGGCCGGGAGTTCCGTACTCCCAACGATCCCAGCATCACCGTGCGGGGCAACAAATGGTTCGACCACTCCGCGCGCGTCGGCGGCTACGCCGTCAGCTTCGTGCAGCGCTATTACCGTCTCCCTTATCCGGAGGCGGTTTTGCTTTTGCTGGGCAGGAAGAACGGTAAATCGCATGAGCAGGCAAAGCCTGTGAAGGCAGTTGCAAAGGCTTTCGCTCTGCCGGAGCCTTACGGAACCATGCGGCGTATGTATGCCTACCTCATGCGTCAGCGCCACATTGACCGCGAGGTTATTTCCGCCTTCGTACATGAAAAGCTGCTCTACGAGGACAAGCATCACAACTGTGTTTTCGTGGGGCTGGATGACAGCGGTGAGGCCAAGCACGCGCACATCCGCAGTACCAACAGCGAGGGACAGGTGTTCCGCATGAACATCGAGGGCAGCGCAAGTGAGCATTGCTTCCACAAAGGCGGGACCGACAAGTCCCTCTATGTGTTCGAGGCGCCCATCGACCTTCTGTCCCACATTACCCTCTATCCATACGGCTGGCAGGAACACAGCTATGTTGCCTGCTGCGGAACTTCTATTCAGCCAGTGCTGGAACGGCTGCGGCAGAATCCGAAACTGGACATGGTGTATCTGTGCCTCGACAACGATGATGCGGGCAAAGACGCCTGCGACCGTATGACGGATACGCTGGAGGAGATGGGCTTGGATGTGGAGCGGCTCTGCCCGGTGCGCAAGGATTGGAATGACGATCTCTGCGCTAAATTCGAGAAGAAGGAGAAAGACACATGAACGAAAATGTATGGCCCCTGATTTTGCTTGGCGGCGGACTGCTGGCATTCTTGCTCGTGGTGTCCTTCCTCTCCAAGAATTATTCTCTCAACAATTTCAAGAGCAAAACAGTTGGCGACGGTCAGCACGGCACAGCCCGGTGGGCAACGCCCAGGGAGATCAGCAAAACATACCGGACGGTACCGTTCCGTCCCCGCCGCTGGCGCAAGGGAGAGGAGTTGCCTACGGAGCAGGGACTCGTCCTCGGCAGCGTCGGCGGCAGAAACCATAAAAGCGAGGGAGGATTCCTGCTGAAAACCTCTCGCAAGCTGCTGGAAAAGCTGCGACGTCCTGTGGAGGGAAAGCGGAAGACGAAGAAAAAATCAAAGGCTCTCTCAAAAGTCAAAAAGATGATTGAGGAGCAGCGAGATATCCGGGCGCTGGTGGACAGTGATGACGTCCACTGTCTGATGATTGGCGCCTCCGGCGTGGGCAAGACGGCATTTTTTCTATACCCGAATCTCGAATACGCCTGCGCCTGCGGCATGAGCTATTTGGCGCTCGACACCAAGGGCGACCTCGCACGTAACTACGGCTGCATCGCATCGAAATATTACGGCTATCAGGTCACGGTCATTGACCTGCGCAATCCGACATGCTCGGACGGTTTCAATTTTATGACGCTCGTGAACCACTATATGGACAGAGCAAAAAGAGACCCCAACGATCTCACTGCCAAGGCGAAAGCAGAGAACTATGCCAAGATCCTCGCCAAAACAATCATCAGTCCGGAAGGCTCCTCGCAATATGGCGACAACGCCTTTTTCTATGAGAGCGCAGAGGGTGTGCTGGCCGCCATCGTCATGCTGCTTGCGGAATTTATCCTGCCGGAAAAGGACGGCACAGAGAAGCGCCACATCGTTTCGGCGTTCAAGCTGGTGCAAGATCTGCTGGCAGCGCCGGGCGGCGGACGGGGAAAGAACGGATTTCATGTGTTGATGGACATGCTCCCGTCTGTACATAAGGCACGCTGGGTGGCGGGCGCGGCGCTGACGGCGGCGGATCAGGCGATGGCATCCGTCATGTCGACGGTACTTTCAAAGCTCAATGCCTTTTTGGACTCGGAGCTCGAGCAGGTCATCTGCCGCGATAACCCTATCGACGCAGAACGTTTTGCGTCGAGCAAATGCGCCATCTTTGTTGTCATTCCCGAAGAAGACCCCACGAAGAATTTCATCGCCAGTCTCATGATCCAAAACCTCTCGCGCGAGCTCTTTTCCGTAGCGGATGAAAACAGAGGAAGGCTCAAAAACCGCGTGGTCATTTACGCGGATGAATTTGGTACGATGCCGCCCTTTGACGTGCTGTCGTTGTTTTCCGCCGGACGTTCCCGAGGTCTGACGCTAGTGCCCATCATCCAGAGCCTCGCCCAACTGGAGAAGAATTACGGAAAAGAAGGCGCAGAAATCGTGTGCGACAACTGCCAGGACACCATCTTCGGCGGCTTTGCACCGCAGAGCAAGACAGCGGAGGCGCTCTCCTCGGCGCTGGGGAGCCGGACAGTGCTGTCCGGCTCCGTCAGTCAGGGCAAGGAGAGCAGTCAGTCGCTCCAGATGATAGAGCGCCCTCTTATGACGCCGGACGAGCTCAAGTCCGTTCCCAAGGGAGAATTTGTTGTGATGAAGACGGGCGCGCACCCAATGCGTACACGCCTACGATTGTTTCTTGACTGGGGTATTACCTTTGAAAAAGACTGTCCGACGCCGAAGCCGGTCGTCCGCAGAGTTGCCTATGCGGGCTGCGAGGAACTGATAGCGAACATTCGCAAACAATACGCTGCGGAGAAGACGCCCTACAATGCAATGCGGGGTGATAAAAGATGAGCGATTTTAATTTTATTTACGCCGAGGAGCATCTGAGTCACCGGGAAAAGGCGGTCTATATCTATCTTCGGGACCGGGCGGATGCCTCCGGTGTCTGCTGGCCTGGGATCAAAACCATTGCCCGTGAATTGGGACTTTCGCCGCGGACAGTCCAGCGGGCCTTGGCAGATCTTGAGCGCAGGCAGCTCATCGAGAAGCGGAACCGCCGCCGCTCCAACGGCAGCCTCACCAGCAATTTATACCGGCTGACAAAGCATAAAACGTCACAGCCTCCCGCCAAGGGGGGACTGTGACGTTTTTACTCTCAAAATTCTGTCCATAGGGTAGCGTCACCATGGCGCATCCAGAAGAGCCTACTCTACCGGAGGATACAGGACAGAGAAAGAACAAGAGTATGGAGGAACTTATGAAGGTGATCGTTAGAAGAACAGCGCTGGCTGTCTGCACCCTTGTTCTGGCAGTGATCCTGTCCACAGCCGCTTCCGCTGCCTGCATAGGCTTTGATGACGTGCCGGAGACTGCAGACTGCTATGAAAGCGTGATGTATCTTGCGGAGCATGAGATCACGCAAGGCACGGGAAACGGATGCTTCTCCCCAAATGCACTAGTGACGGTGCGGCAGTGGGCGATGATGCTCTGCCGGGCCTATGATGTGAAGGTCGAGGGCAGCTCATGGGGTGATCTGTGCCAAAGCGCTGTGGAACAATCCTACCGAAAGGGCTGGCTGAACGAAACCGCACTCTCCGCGCCCAATATCCAGCTATGCCGGGGAGCGCTGCTCAAAAGCGCCTTTGCCGCAGCCAAGATCCCCGTTTACGACAGCGTACTCTATGAGGGCGGCGTGTCGCTGCACGATTATGAAAATTGCATCCGCATCGGGAAGGAGCTTCAGCTCTGCGGCGAGGCGAACGCTGCAAACGAGATCGTCACCCGCAGGGACGCTGCCATGCTCCTTCACGCCATTCTGACCCGCGCCTTCACCGTGGAGGCTCCGCCCGCGCCGGTGGCTCTGGTAAACGCGGCAGGCGTCAACATCAATGACTACCTGCTGGCGCTGTGGCAGGTGCCGGAGCCGGTGCTTGCCGCCTTCAATGTCGCTGGCTGGACATATTGCATCGACTTCGACTACATGGGCGGCCTCAGCAAGAAACTGAACATGAGCTGCATTGGAGCCACCAACTACAGCCAGAAAACCATCTACCTCTCGGATGCCAGCGCGACGCTCCATGAGTTCGGACACTTTCTGGATTGGCGGTTGGGCTTCCCCGTGGAGCATGAGCATCTGTATCTGGCAGAGGCGCAGAACTCCGGGCTGCGGGATTACGCCAAAACCAACGCCATAGAATACTTCGCGGACTGCTTTGACTACTGGATCACATACAGCGCTGACAAAAAGCGCATGGATGATTTCCGGGATGCAGCACCGCAGACTTACGCCTACATGAAGAAACTGGCAACAAACAACTGGGGAGCCTGATACATACGGTTCGCCACGGGGCGTCACAGAAATGGCAGAGTCCCGCAGTTGACAGATTCTCCCTTTTCCCGCTATAATACGGGCATACTGCAACAAAAAGGAGAATGATTTCCATGAATAAAACCGAACTGATTGCCGCCATGGCGGAAAACAGCGGCCTGACGAAGAAGGACTGCGAAGCGGCCCTCACCGCCTTTACCTGCGCGGTGGAAACCGCCATGAAGGGCGGAGACAAGGTGCAGTTGGTGGGCTTTGGCACCTTCGAGACGAAGGCGCGTCCCGCCCGCGTAGGACGCAATCCCCGCACCGGCGAACCCATGACCTACCCCGCCTGCAAGGTACCGGTTTTCAAGCCCGGCAAGGCACTCAAGGATGCCATTCGGTAAAGCCACATAACAGCAAGTTCCCCCGTGTCCTTCCAACCATTGAGAGGGCGCGGGGGTTTTCTTTGGGAAAAGCCGTTGGTAAGTGCAGACCTTGTGTTTCCTGATGGACAGAAACCGCACAGCATGGTATTCTTTCGATAAGGACTGACGTTTTCCAATACATTTCTGGGCATACCGGGCAACCGCCGGTGAAAAGCGGTTGCATTGTAAGGGAAATCCATGCGGGCAAAAAGAGCATGATCAGTGCTCCGGCTACCGCCGTATCAAACGCAGATACCGGTTTCCATACGAAAGGATATCATATGGCAAAGAAAAAGAACGGTCGCAATCCACGCAATACGATGGAAAGTACAGGCAGGAGGCTGATTGGCAATGCTTTTGATGACGCCATTCGCTTTGCGCGGAAAAACAGTTCCCATCCCAATGTGCCTAAGATCTATGATCTTGTCGGCCCTATCCTGAAGCGCCGCAAGGCCGCTGTTTACAACCTGCTGCCTGAAATCAGAAAACGATTCGGGTCCCTCTATGAAAATTTAGATACCGGCCTTTTAACAGCGTGGATCAATGAATGCAGCGCTCTGAACCATTCTGTTGACGGGGTGGATCGCCTGTATTACATCACGCTGGCCGCTGCGATCTTTATGCTGGATGAGTTGAAACATGACGGAAGGCTCCCCGCTGCGTACTGTTATTTTAATTCTTCTCAGGAAGCGCTGATGTCTGTTCGACTGCCGGATATTTATGACCCGTGTCACGAAGAGATCGTGCTGCGGGGCGTGATGGAGCTGATCCAGGAACGTGACCCGCGGGACAATCCATTTCAAGCCTATATCAATGACGTGTCTGCCCAGCGCACGGAACCGGTGGCTCACCAGAAACCGGAGCAGGATCTCGGAAGTCTGTCCCCGCGGGAGCGCTTTAACGCTGTCATGGCCTTGGTCCCTTCCGTTGTAAAGGAACGGGCTATGAAGCGGTTCATAGAGAAGTATTGGGAGTTTCTGGGCATCTTCTTCGCCTGTGACGCTCCGCTGTGTAAGAAGCAGACCGAATTACTGCGACAATCGGATTCCATCATGAGCGAGTGCCGCAAACTGCATAAGAGACTCGTGGAAAAACGGGAGGAAAAGAAATCGCCAAACATACCGCGCTATGTATTGGCTCCGAAAGCCGCGCTTCCTTTCCAAGAGCTGCAGGATATAAGCGGAAACTGCGGAATGAGCAGAGCGGAAACCTTCGCCATAGACGAAATGGACCGGCTGCAGGCGATGGCTGCGCAGGGCCTCGCTATGGAGGATGCGGCCGACGATGCAGGGCACAGACGGTTCTTACTCGCCCTGTTCGCACATTCCGCACAGATGGTTAAGCAAGAAGACCTTATAGAAAACCTGGACGCCGACATTGCGGAATGCCTTTTGCGTTTTGAAGTCAACGACCCGTATGAAACCTGCTTCGGATATCTGTGCCTCATAGAAGCCGGAAGCGATATTCCATGGACCTATAATGCCGCTGTTGCCGTTCTGATGGCTGCGGCACGCAAGCTGCCATGGAACGCACGCGCACTCGATGAACTGGACGACCTCACGGATGGGTTTGATGAAGAAAGCGATTCGGAATACCTGCATGAGAACGCGGATGGGGATTTTGCAAGGGATAAAGACATCGCGCCCATCGACTGGAACGATCGAAAGGCGGACCTATATCGACTCAGCTATTTGAATACACCCCTCTACACGCCCTTGGAATCGCCTGTGCCTGACTGGAAATTGAATATCCCGCAGATCCTGTGTGGCCTTACGGGAATCGTAATGCCGCGAACGGTTTCCGACAGCGACGGAATGGCAGAGGTTTTCGAGGCAGCAGGCGTGGAGAAAGGCACTGCGAAGGGTTTGGAGCTATATCTTCAAATTGCTCTGGACGTACAGGTGCAAAGCAGGGACTGGCGGCATGACTTCCGACATCCCTCTGCCGCACTTCCGAAAGGACTCAGCGACTCTGATGCCGAAAATGCAGTCAACATTGATAAGGAAGACGACATTGATGAGCTGAAAGCTAAAATCAGACGGCTAAGGGAATCCAACGAGAAATACAGGGAAGATCTCTATCAGATCCGGCACGAAATGGAAACGGTTAAGGAGCGCACCGAAAACGTGGAGAAGCGGGCGGCTGCCGAGAGGACGGAACTCGCTGAACTCCGGGAGCTGGTTTTTACGCAGGCCAATGCCGTTGAAATGGGAGGACTGGAACCGGATAAAGCGGCAGAACTGAGATTTCCTTATTCCACGCGAAAAAGAGTCGTTGCCTTCGGCGGCCATGACTCCTGGCGCAAGGCGATTCGCCCGCTTCTTCCCAACGTCACCTTTATCAACCGTGAGCAGAGACCCAACGCGGATATGATCAAGGCGGCGGATGTAGTCTGGATTCAACCCAACGCGCTCTCTCATCGCAGCTTTTACAAAATCATCAATGTGGTTCGAACCAATCAGGTGCAGATCCGGTACTTTGGCTATGCCAGCGCAATGAAATGCGCGGTGCAGGTGCTGGAGGATGATGTTCCCACCGGAAAGAGCTGAGCCAGCGCGGTGAGGATGCTGTGCTCAGCAACACCCCACCTGCTGAATCATGCTTTTTATGAGAACGCTGTATGGCTGAAGGTTTCCTATATCAGATTTCATGGGATCACAAGTGAAAAGTGACACAAAAGCCTTGAAAAAACGGAATTGACAACAAATGACAACTACACTACAATAAAAGTGAGATCAGGCTTCGGCATCCGACTATAAATAGCGCATACGAAATGCAGGTCTTGTGAAATGTTTCCCAGCTTTTGAAAATAACATTTTTATAAAAGTGAGGATCAGGATATGAATCAGACGGTGGCAAAGCTCATTAACGAGCAGATCAACAAGGAATTCTATTCGGCGTACCTTTATCTGGACTTCGCCAACTACTATGCGCAGGTGGGTCTGGACGGATTTGAAAACTGGTATAAGGTGCAGGCGCAGGAGGAGCGCGACCACGCGCTGCTGTTCTATCAGTATATGCAAAACAACAACGAGGCGGTCACCTTCGAGGCGGTGGTCAAGCCGGAGTGGGAGCGTGGGGATCACATGACTCCGCTGAAAAAGGCGCTGGAGCATGAGAAGTATGTCACGGCCAGCATCGACGCGATCTACGCCGCCGCCTACGAGGTTCGGGACTTCCGCACCATGCAGACGCTGGACTGGTTCATCAAGGAGCAGGGCGAGGAGGAGAAGAACACCTCCGACCTCATCACCAAAATGGAGCTTTTCGGCGGGGACAGTAAGGGGCTCTATATGCTCAACAGCGAGCTGAAAGCGAGAACCTATGCCGCGCCCGCGCTGGTGCTGGACTAAAATCAACGGACGAAGAAAGGGGATCGCCATGAAACAGAGATTTTTTATTTGTAAGCATTGCGGAAACCTCATCGCCATGGTGAAGGACACGGGTGTGCCCGTGGTCTGCTGCGGCGAGAAGATGCACGAGCTAATCCCCGGCACCACCGACGCTTCGGTGGAAAAGCATGTCCCCGTCTATACCGTCGAGGGGAGCACCGTTCATGTCAAGGTGGGCGAGGCGGAGCATCCCACGCTGCCGGAGCACTACATCGAATGGATCTCCATCCAGACGAAGCAGGGCAACCAGCGCAAGGAGCTGCATCCCGGCGAGAAGCCGGAGGTGTGCTTCGCCCTGTGCGAGGGCGATGAGGTGGAGGCCGCCTACGCTTACTGCAACCTCCACAGCCTCTGGAAAAAGTAACCCCCGTGTTGAAGGAAAGCCCTTACATTTGAGAGCAGGACGATGCTCCTGTTTTCAGAACGGACCGATCAAAAACAGCGAATGGTGACCGGCCTGCAATGAGCAATCCATTTCACCGCAAATAATCATTGAGCCGTGCAGCGCCGTTCGCTCTGCCTGAGAACAGGCAGAGTTCGTAGGGGCTGTGCGGCTTTTTGTATCAACGCAAGGGCAGGGAAAAAAGCGCGGGGAGCACCCTTGCCAATATTGCTTCCGCCGGGGACAACGATATTGCAAATGCAACAGGCGGTTTTGCAGAGTTCTGATATACTACTATTAAATAACGGCAAGGCCAAATACGACAGGAGGACAACGCCATGATCGACAAGAAAGCTTACCAAAAGATGGACTACGCGCTGTGCCTGCTCAGTGCCCACGCTGACGGAAAAGACAGCGGCTGCATCATCAATTCATTCCATCAGGTGACCAGCAGCTTCCCTGCAAAGTTTACCATTGCCGTCAATCGCGAGAATGTGACCGCCGCAGCGGTCGAGCAGGCGGGCAGTTTCTGCGTAACGCTGCTCGCCCACGATGCGCCCGCGGCGCTCATCAACGATTTCGGCTACCGCTCCGGCCGTGTCGCGGATAAGTTTTCCCCATACGAGGTCAGACGCGATGAGGTCGGAAACCCCTACCTTACCGACAGTATGGTCTCCCGGGTATCCTGCCGTGTAATTGACCGGCTGGAGATCGGAAGCTACACGCTCTATGTCGGGCAGGCGACGGAGGCAGAGGTGTTCGGCAGCGGCGAGGTGCTGACGCTCAACGCCTACGCCGCGCGGGGCAAGGCTGTACCACCCACCGCCACGGTGTACCGCGAAATGGTCGGCGGCGGCTTCAAATGCAGTGTCTGCGGGTACATCCACGAGAGCGAAACATTACGCGATGACTTCATCTGTCCCATCTGCCGCGCCACGGCGGACAAGTTTGTCCGACAGAAATAAGTATTTGGAACCGCATTGTGAAAGAGAAAGGAGTGTTTTATGAATTACATCGCCATGATTCAAAACCGCAGATCCGTGCGGGCCTTCCGCAGTAAAGAGGTGTTGGACGCAACGCTTGCCGAGCTGCGCACGCACTATGAAAGAAACTGCCGCCGTCTGATTCCGGAGCTTGCAACAGAGCTTGTAATTCTTGATGCGGACGCGCAGAGCGCGCTCGAGGGCGCGGCCGGGTACCAGCAGTTCCTCATCGGCGCGCCGCACTATCTGATGCTCCTCAGCGCCCCGCATATCCACGCAGAGGAAAACGCGGGCTACATGATGGAGGAACTGGTGCTCAAACTCACCGAGCTTGACATCGACAGCTGCTGGCTGACTTTCACTGACAGCGCACGTATCAAAGCTGCGCTTGGACTGACCACACCGCTGGAAGTTGCCGCCATCGTCGCCTTTGGCTATGGGGAAAAGACGCAGAAAAAACTGCGGCTGAATATTCTGAATATGTCAACGGTCGATGTGACCGTCGAGCGGCAGTACTTTGCACCGAAAAAGGGTATCAGGGAACTGGTCAATGTAGATACCTGGGGCAATAAGGAGGGGCTTGACGAGATGCTGGGCTTCTACGACGATATGCTCTGGCAGGCGTTTTACGCCGTATCCCTCGCGCCGAGCTATCTCAACCGTCAGCCCTACGGCTTTCTGGTAAGAGATCATGAGATTATCTTCGTGCAGATATCCGACCCCTATACCGACGGCACGGATGCCGGTCTTGACGCCGGCATTGCCCTGCTGCACTTCGCGGCGGTCGCCGCTCAGCTGCTTGGTAAGGGACGCTGGGAACTGGACCCGGAGGGAGTCGAGGGTATTCCAGAGAGCGGCCGTGCATTGGCACGCTATTGGATGTAACTGTAATGAGGGTAAAAGAAAGGCCGGCCGCAGCGCAATGACATCAGGCATAAATAGCAGGAGAACATCCCAACACGCACATCCAGATCATCCCTACAGGCACTATGAATATTGAGCGAGGAGGAATGAAGATGAGTTCCATGCGTATCAAATCCAGAGAAAATCCAAATCTGGAGATCTCCGTGTTTCGCGGACATTTTGCGACCCGCCACTCCCATAACAGCCACTACCTTGATATCACCCGCATGAAGCATGAGTACGGCATGGCGGCTGATGCGGCCGGTATCCTTGTGCAGCACTACATCTATGAGAAGCAGATCGACACGATCGTCTGTATGGACGGCAGCGAGGTCATCGGCACGTTCCTCGCGGGGAGGCTCGCTAAAAACGACCGCTTTTCCGTGAACTCCGGAAGGAACATTTATATCGTCACGCCAGAGTACGACTCCAACGGACAGCTCATCTTCCGCGACAATCTGGCAGGCATGGTTTCCGGTAAAAACGTGCTGCTTCTGATCTCCACCGTAAACTCCGGTAAAACGGCGCGCCGTGCGATGGAGTGCATCGAGTATTACGGCGGTAGCCTGCAGGGGATCGCCGCAGTATTCAGCGCGATTGCAAAGGTGGACGAGGTGCCGGTGATGAGCATCTTCTCCCCCGAGGACATCCCCGGCTATATGACAAGCCTTGTGCCTGATTGCCCGCTGTGCAGAGCCGGACAGAAAATCGACGCACTGGCCAACAGCTATGGCTTTTCCGTTCTGAAATGAAATGACAATATGAAATAACCTGCGGACTCGCAGCTCATCTATTGTATATGTTTTAGGGAAGAATCACCCCAAAACCAGAGAGGAGTGCAGAATGAGGCGGATTATCACTGTGGGTCGTGAATTCGGCAGCGGAGGACGGGAGATAGGACGAAGAATCGCAGAAGAACTGCAAATTGCTTACTACGATCAGGAAATTATTACGGAAATCGCAAAAAGAACAGCGCTGTCCGAAGCATATATCCGGCAGATAGAGGAGAAACGTCCTGTTGTGAGTTTCCCAATTCACATTGGACACAGTTTTTATCTGAGCCCAGATCCTACGTTCCATCCGGATTTGTCCATCTACACGAAGCAGCATGATTTGCTTCACGAACTTGCGCGAAAGAGTGATTGCGTTATCGTTGGCCGCTGTGCGGACTTTATCCTCCGAGATCAGAAGCCCATTCGTATTTTCTCTTATGCAGATATGCCGAGTAAAATCAAGTGCTGCATAGACCGCCGGCCAGTAGACGAGAACCTGAGCGAGGCTCAGATGAAAAAACGGATTATGGAAATCGACCGGAGCCGCGCACAGTATTATACCTTCTTCACTGAGCAGAAGTGGGGAGCGAAGGAAAACTTTGACCTGCTGGCAAACACATCCGGCACTGACATTAAAAAGATGTCTGAATCCTTATGTTGTTACATTAGGGCTTATTATTAACGAATAAGTGAACTTGCATATAATTAGCACACAGTATTGCAGGTAAAGGCTTTTCGCAGGCGGAGAGATCGTGCGAAAGATAAGGTGATGCTCGAGTGTCTGTACAGTATAGTCTATATAAAAATGTTGAGGCATTCAGGTTCATCTACTCAGTTTAGTTTGGACTCATACAGCACAACCACAACGGGAACTCAACCCATTATGGATAGACAGGATACTGGCTCAATGCCAGATTGGAGCAAACTTCGCTATGGAGGTGTTCCTACGAACGGAAATGTAAATGTTTTCAGCATAGACTGTAGACCGCAGTAATAGCAAACAGGAGGAGCTGGCTCTCCCAGAGTCAGCTCCTTTCTAATAAAAGGGGGGGTATTTTAAATGTATAAGAAAATAATGTTTTTGATTATAACGCTTAGTATAATAATAAACGTTGGAAATTCGACTGTTGTAATGGCAAAAGAAAATATAGTTACAGAAATTGTGGATTTTCCTGTAACTATAAATTACGAAGAATATAATGTTGATGACTATAATGCTAACGATATGATGTTATGTGAATACCCAATGGTTGTGTATAAAAATATGACTTATATTCCCCTCACATACTATAATTGCATCTTGTTAGGACTGGAGGTGCAATTTGATAAAAATATCTTGTCTGTAGAAAAAAGGGATTCTGAAAAACCAACAGAATATTTGAGAGACCAATCTTCTGAAAAAAATACAAAAAATATAATAAATATGGAAGTGTCTCCATTTATTGTCAATATACAAGATAACAATTATAATGATGAAGAATATCCGGCTCTTTTTTATAAAAATATAGTTTATCTTCCTTTGACATGGAAAGTGGTTTATGATTATATGAAATGGGATTACTTTTATGGGAAAAAATATTCTGATAGTATAACGGGAATTGAATTGTATACAGATAGTTTTTATTACTATTCAGAGGGAGATGCGTTTTTTGAAATAAGAGAAGATTATAGCTTGTCGGCAAGTGCGCCTTATGCAAAAACATATTACAAAAAAGATGATATAAGAATATATTCTTATATCGACCTTTGGTATATGGCAGGGCCGGCACAAAATAATATGGATATTATAAAAGGGGAAAATAAAATTACCGTTCCAGGATATACAGGACACGGGCAGAAAAGAGGAGCTTTATTTACCGTTAATGGAGAATACATATATACAGTTCATTCGGACCACAAAAAATATGCTCCTTGTAAAATAAAAATTGATACTGGAGAAATAATTTATACAGATGGAGAAAATTAACATATAATGTGCCTAATGATATGATGAGGTGTAATTACGCTGTAACCGTCAAAGCTGAGGGCGGCGGGACAGACTCTATCTGTCCCGCCGCTCTGCTTTTTCAGCGGTCAAAGTTTCAGATAACGATACGGTTCCAGTCGTGCCATTATTGAGCGCTTACCTTGGCGGCAGGCGGCTGCTTCGTCCGCCTCGCGCTCACAGTTGCGCGAGGCACAGCTCATCAATCTCTCGATAGGGGATCTCCTGTTTCTTCCGTGGGAAGGGATTTTCACCCAGCAGCGCCATGAACTGCGCCGCCATCTCACTCCGCCTAAGCTCCGCTGCGTCGATCAGGTGATACTGCTCCTCTCCCACGCATGCGCTTTGAAACACACAGCGCGCCTGCTTCTCGCCTCCCGCCAGCTTGTCCAAAATCCATGGAGTGCTCGTCCTACCCTCTTAGGGGCAACAGGCGTCCAGCAGCCACCCCGCAACGCGAAGAGAGCGCAGGTCAGACAGCGTATGAAAACACCCGCTTTCCCCATCTTACCACGCCGAGATACTTCTTTAAGTTCTTATCCACCCACGGCGTATTCTGCGCGGTGGCGTAGAAGTCGGTCAGGAACATATTAACCACCATGAGGATAGCCACCTCTCGTTTTTTCACCTGCATGGACAGATCTTTATAGTAATTTTGAAACTTGTCCGCCGAGGTATCATAATTCGTATCTGTCCTTCTCCTTCTTCATTCCTTAAGGAAGCCCTCCCTGCACGGGGGAGAAAGATGCCTTTTTCAATAATTGTGACAGCGGCGATGCTTGCTCATGACTCCGCCACAGCCTTCTACATGTATTGACTTCATCTCTCCATCTATCCAGTGACTGCTGTCCGCTTCTCTCGGGCCTTCTGAATAAAATAAATCAGAAGGATAATGCCGATTCCTGCAATATCCGTCAGCGTCCCTGGATCGATCAGCAGCAATCCGCTGGCTATCAGCACGATGCGCTCCAAAAGGTTGCACGGAGCCTTGAAGAAGCCGGAAGATCCGGAAGCAAGACCGACCATTCCGATAAACGCCGTTACAACAGCCTTGATCGCCATAAGAACAAAAACACCTGTCGAAAGATTGTTCACATTAACAAGGACCAAGATCGGGTTCAGAACAAACATATACGGCACGATATATGCTGCGATCCCGAGACGTGTCGCCGTAAAGCCGGTCTTCATCGGATTGGAGCCGGCAATACCGGAGCCTGCGAACGCGGCCAGCGCAACGGGCGGGGTGATGTCCGCAACGATGCCAAAGTAGAACACGAACATATGCGCGGCGAGCTTAGGCACACCGAGGGCAACCAGCGCGGGCGCAGAGATCGTAGCCTGAATGATGTAGTTCGCGGTGGTGGGAACGCCCATACCGAGAACGATAGAGCAAAGCATGGTGAAAATCATAGTAAGCCAAAGACTGCCGCCGGCCATCGCAACAAGACCGTTCGCCATCTTCAGGCCAAGACCGGTCATCGTAACGACACCAACTATAATACCGGCGCAGCCGCACGTAATGGCAACAGAGATCGCGCTCTGCGCACTATCTGCCAAGCCCTGAACAAACATCTTGGCAAACTTTGCAGCATCGAACTTCTTCTCCTCGCGGACAATGTTGATGATCCAAATAAACAGGCAGGAAATAATGCCCCAGATGGCAGCCTTCATTGCAGAGCTTCCCGTGCAGAGCAACGCAACGATCACGATCACCGGAAGGATCATGTACCAGCCGTCCTTGATGAGCTGCTTAGCAACGGGACGCTGCTCCTTCGGCAGGCCAAGAAGACCACGCTTGAGCGCCTCAAAGTGAACGTTCGTGAAGATGCCGGTAAAATACAGCAGCGCAGGAATACAGGCCGCCAGCGCTATCGTTCCGTACGAGCAGCCGATGTACTCGGTCATGATGAACGCGGCCGCGCCCATAACAGGCGGCATGATCTGCCCGCCGGTAGATGCTGTCGCTTCCACCGCTCCGGCAAAGTAGGGGGGGTATCCGGTCTTTTTCATCAGCGGGATCGTGATCGAGCCGGTAGAAACAACGTTTGCCACGGAGGAGCCGCTGACCGTTCCCTGCAGGGCGCTTGCCACAACAGCCGCCTTTGCCGGACCGCCGACGCTGCCGCCGCAGGTGGCGGTGGCAAGACCGGTCATCCAGTCGCCGACGCCACTGGCCTTCAGAAATGTTGCAAAGACCATGAACAGGAAAATGAATGTCGAGGAGACATAGATGGGAGAGCCTAAAATTCCCTCCGTGCTAAGCCATTCCGTGCAGACCACGCGTTTAAATGTGAATTTAGCGTGGAAGAGGAAAATATTTCTGGGGATCAGGTTTCCGAGGAATGCATAGAGCAGAAATACAATGCCAATGCTCACAACGACCATGCCGGCAACGCGGCGCGCAGCCTCAAGCAGCAGCAGGATCGCAATGCAGCTGACAATAATATCCACTTTTGTGAACGCGCCGGCACGCAGCAGCAGGTCGTCATAGAAAATGATATGATAAAGACCGACGCCAACGCTGGCAAGCGCTAAGATATAGTCATAAACGGGAATATGATTGGTCGGCTTGATCGACTTTCCCGAGATAGGATAAAGCAGATAGACCAAGGTCATCGCAGCTGCCAAGTGCGGTGCTCGCTGGAGCGTCGAGGGGAAGGTTCCGAACAAACCTGTATAAAGCTGGAAAACAGACCACGCAACGCAAAGGAAAAAGACGAGCTTTGAGGGAAAACCGGTCAAACGACGGTAGGCCGACTCTTTGTCATATTTCGCCATCAATTCATCGGCGTCGATCGCAGCCGATTCAACGACGGGGTTGTACTGTTCTTCGCTCATATAGGATCCTCCTGTGTATCAGTATGGGGGCAGGAAAGCGTCAACACACACAATCTGAAATGAGATGCCGAGGGGGCAGACCCCGATATAAGAGCCTGCCCCCTGCCCTATTTTATGAATTCGTTATGAAATCAGCATCGTGTTGTTTCAGCCGTTGTCGGGAACGGTGATGCCCATCTCCTTATAGTAGCGCGCAGCGCCAGGATGGATCGGCGTGGTAATGCCTTCGAGGCAGCCCTCGAGCTGCACTTCCTTGCCGGTGGCATGCGCCGCCGCGATTACGTCGCCGCTCTCATAGAACGCCTTTGTGATCTGATAGACCGTTTCCTCATCCAGATCCGCGCGGCAATACAGCGCAGCCTTGCAGGTAATGGTATTGATATCCTCAGTCTGTCCGTCATAGGTGCCGGCGGGAATGACCTTACGAACAAAGTAGGGCTCTGTCGCCTGAAGCGTCTCCAGAATGTCATCGCTGATGTTGACATAGGCGAGCTTCATCGAGGTGGTCATTTCGATGATGGAGGAGGCAGGAACGGCAAGCACGTTGCACGCTGCATCAATGTGACCATCCTGCATCTTGGTCGCGGCATCACCGAAGCTGTCGCTCTGGGGCTGAATGTCTTTGTTGGGGTCCAGACCAGCAGCGGTAAAGATCTTCTGGGACAGGCCGAGCGTGCCTGAGCCGGCGGGACCGATGGCAACCTTCTTGCCCTTGAGGTCCTCTACGTTCTTCGCGCCGGTCGCCGCGTTCGCAACGATCTGATAAACCTCGTTATACACCACGCCGATGGAGGAAACGTTCGTAACGGGTGAGCTGAACGCACCAACGCCATCAAACGCATTGGCTGCAACGTTGTTCATCGCAATGCCGAGATCCATTTCTCCGGCGTTGATCAGGTTCATGTTCTCAACGGAGGCACCAGTAGACTGCGCAGTGATCGTGATCTTCTTGTCGGCGAGCTTGTCGTTGATCGCATTCGCCATCGCGCCGCCGAGCGCGAAGTAAGTGCCGCCGGTCGAGCCGGTGCCCATCACGAGGTCCTGAGGTACGATGGTCTGGCTGGGATTCTGGGGGCCCTGATGGTCCTGCTGCTTCTCTCCGCAAGCAGCAAGAGAGAGGACCAACAGGGTCGCAAGAAGCAATGATAAGAACTTTTTCATTTCATATCCTCCATACCCATAAATATATTGTTATATTGTTTTTTATTATTGAAAACGGGTTACGCTTACTTATCGCCGAGGCAGACGACCTTGCCGTCCTTGACGATCAGGGTCTCGCGGTCGGTGCCCTCGTCGAAGATGACGGTGGGGTTGTACTGCACCATGTCGATATGGACGGTGGAGCGGGCGGGCTGACCGTAGTAATAGCCGTTACCCATCGCGATGTGGCAGGTGCCGCGCGCCTTCTTCTCTTCCTCGAAGTCGCCGTTGAACAGGCACGCCGGATTCAGGCCGAGACCGATTTCCGCGATGTTGTCGGAATCCTTGACCTGCGCGATCTGACGGCGGATCTCCTTGCAGATCTTTGCGTCGCCGCCGACGACCTCAACGATACGACCCTTTTCAATGCGCAGCTCGACCGGAATAGTCGGGCAGCCATAGTAGCAGATGGGGCCGTCGATGACCAGCTTGCCGTGGGTCGTGTCGATCACAGGGCCGAGGGAGACCTCACCGTCGGACCATGCCATCGCATCGCCCGGGTTGCGCGCGATGCCGCACTCGATGATCGGCTCCATGTCGTTCATCTCCATGTAGAGATCCGTGCCGGCTGGCGTGGTGATGTGCGCCATCTTGTGTCCGCGCCAAATCGCCTGCAGCTTCTCGCCGTCAGCGTAGACCGCCTCATAGTCAGCCAACGCACCGCCGCGGGTGAAGTTGTCAATGCTGCGCAGGCAGATGGAGACCTCGCGCAGCTTCTTCTGATTGATCAGCTCCTTGAGGTGGTTGTTGTAGATGGCCGCGCCGGAGCCCGTCGTCATGCCGACGAAAACGGTGCATGCGTCCATGCCTAACTCAAGGGACTTGGGGAAAATGGTGGCCTGATCCTTGCCGCGAACAGGCATCTGATAAATACCATACTCCGCGCCCAGGCTCTTGGCGGCACCCGCCATGGCATTTGCCATGCGGCGGTCTGTCTGATCGTCGATAACGATAAGTACCTCGTCCTTCTCGGTAACAGCCATCAGATTGCCTAAAATATAATTTGCGCGCTCGATACATTCAATGATACGATTGTCTTCCATGTTAGTACCCTTCCTTTTCACAGATTTCTCCGCTTACTTCGCTCTTTATTTGGAGCATTTTTACAATACCACCATTTCAGGATTTTTTCCACCATTTTATTTCTTTTGCCGGATTTTCTACTTCTTACACATATGCCTCCCGCTTCCATTGTCGGCTTGCATAGATATTTGCACCTTAAGAATTCAAAATATGTAGAAGCTGATTACATTTATATCAAGCAGCCCTGCATAAAGGACAGCCTCTTATGACCGAGGGGGACCATGTCTGCCCATGAGTCTTTTCATTCTTCAAGCTGCACCACCCAACTACTCTCGCCTGCACACCTCCTGCCATAGGATACTGCCGCTTCCATTGAAGCAGGCAATCAGACAACTGAACGCGTTCAGCGCCACCGCCAGAAAGATCAGAACTCTTCCAACAGATCCCGCATAGCGCTCTGCCAGAGAAGGAAGCTGCACCATCTTTCTTGTGCGAAAGGCAGTTTCTGCCACATAATACATTGGGAATAATGTGGTAACTCCCGATACTATGAGCCAAAATGTGATGACAGGAAAACCTGCCAGCCGTGCAGAATATGCTGTCCCTAAACATCCAGAACCGATTCCACAGCCGACGACGATGAAAACTACCTCCATAAAAGTAAGCTTTCGAACTTTGAGTGCACCCTCCACATAGGGACTTTCATCTACTTTGGTAATAGATTCTTGTTCATCAGAAGTCTCTCCTAACTCTCCATATCGCGATTTTTACATTTGAATTAATACCTCTTCAATGCTTCCATACTGAATGTGTCCTCCTTGAAATCGTTGATATAAGGAATACGGCTACGGATTTCCAATATCTCCCCCAAATCGATCTCATGCACAAGCAGCTCCTCTTCCGTGCGCGAAGCCATTGCTCTGATTTCTCCATCAGGACCTACAATCATGGAGCTTCCACACAGATTCTCACCAATGGTGTTGCACCCCACCACATACAGCAAGTTAAACAATGCGTTACCTGCCAGATCCACATGCCAGCGTCGTTCTGCGGGCACGCTCCACACGGAACAGTCCACGATAATTTCAGCGCCCTTCAGCGTCTCAATTCGGGATGGCTCAGGGTACTCTATATCATAGCAGATCAGCATCCCTACATTGCCAAATTTTGTCTTAACCACGGGATACCGCTTGCCCTCAGCAAAAACAAGCTTTTCTTTCCCCCATGCATACACCTTCCGCATATTTTCTATGACATTGCCATCGTCATCAATAAAGATACAGGAGTTGTAAAGTCTTCCTGTGATATCCCCTGCCTCAGGATATCCCGCAATAATGTGAATGCTCTTATCCTTCGCTTTTTCCCTCAAAGCCTGAACAAAAGGCCCGTCCTGTTTCTCTGCACATTGCTGCATCTGGTAGGAAGTGCAAAAATACCCAGAATAGGCTAATTCCGGAAAGACTATCAAGTCTGCTCCACTCTCAGCAGCTTGATCTGTCATTGTCAGCATCTTATTCAGATTCTGCTGGGTTTCCCCATGAATAGACGCAAACTGACCAAGGGCTATCTTTACTATTCTTTTTTTCATGCTTTCCTCCTAAAGGTCAAAAAAGTTAGACTTCCTTCATGCTCAAGGAACTTTCCGTCTTTTTATATTATACATGCAAATACGGATACTCACCATTTATTATATTAAAAATACGGATTTTCTCCTCCTTGCACATCCGCTCTCATGTATTCCTCAACCTGATACCACAAAATCAGCTCATTTCCTTCGAAGATTTGTCTATATTATCTAACACTGTCTGAATATCTGGTGCCACCTGTAATAGGAGAATGCTTGCATTTTCCTCCAAAAAATGATATATCTTATTTTGCCTATATGGAAAGGATGGGGAGCAATGTCTGAGAGTTACTATAATAGCGTACTAATGCCACTTGATCGTATCCGCTCTGCTATGACTGGTATGAGTAAGATTCACAAGAAGATTGCGGAGTATCTTCTTTCGAACTACGAATCTGCCGCTTTTTTAACCTCTATTGTGCTTGCACGAAACTGTGGAGTTAGCGAGTCCAGCGTGATCCGCTTTTCAATGATGCTCGGATATTCAGGCTTTACAGAGATGCAACAGGGACTTCAGGATGTAATTCGCAGTCAGCTTTCCATGCAAAAGAGATTAGAGATGGTTCAATCTCAAATGTCCGACAACGGCAGCATTTTGGATATGATTCTGAAGAAGAACATAGAAGGGATCCAACGGACTTTTCTTGGATTGGATAAGGATTTGTTTCAAAGAGCTGTCAAGCTTCTTGCTGAGGCAGAAAGAGTCTTTTTATTTGGCTCCCGAAGCTCTTCATACCTCGCTTCTTTTATGGGACTCGAGCTTTGCTGGATAAGAGAAAATGTGTTTACACTTAATGTTCAAAGTCCCGAGTTCGATAGTCTTTCGCATCTGAAGCAGGGGGATGTCTTTTTTGCCATCAGTATGCCGCGATATCTCAAGGCAACAACAAGAGCAGCCCAAATTGCAAAGGAGGCAGGAATCCCCGTCATAGCAATTACAGACAGAGTGACTTCTCCGCTATATCAACACGCTACCGTTCCCTTACTCGTCGATAATGAAATCTTTTCATATTCTGACAATGTTGTTCCCATTGTGAGTGTAATTACAGCTCTACTCAACGCAGTCGGTGTAGCGCTTCAGCCGAAGAGCAATCTCTCCCTCGAGCAAAACGAAAAGAATTGGGATAGATTCGATTTGTATTTCCGCTAAATAAAGGACACCTCTCACCTTCTTCGGAGATCCTTCAATATAGAAAAAACATGGCAAGCGGAAGGATGCCGATTTATCGGAGCCCTTCTGCTTGCCGTGTTTTTTAACTCTATTCAGCCTTCCATTATAGCCCCTTCTATATCTTGCCGAGGGTTTACTCTGTCAATTTTTTAGGGTTGAGCAAAACGCGAGTTTTGCAAAGCCGAGTCACAATATATAGGTTTCAAACAAGTTGGATGGCACTATTTATTGTATAGTCTCATGAGCAAATTGGAGTTTTGCTCATCCCTATCAATTTTTAATACAAGAGGTGATTTTATGAAAAGCATTTACTTGCTGGGAGTTTTTCTTGCTGCTATTTTTATGCTTGCACCATGGGCATTGCTCGTCATCCTGCAAAAGGAATCCAATATAGGAGCCCGCATTTTTCTCTTTTTATTCATTCACCCAATGGCCTCCATTTTGATTGGATTCCTTGCTGGAAAGCGCCTTCACCCTCCATGGCCCCTGCCATTTCTTTCGGCCCTTCTATTTTTCCTTGGAACCCGAATGGTATCCGATGATTTGCCTTTGAGCATCATGTTTGCGATGTCATATCTCTCCCTTGGATGTGCAGCGGTTTCATTTGCTCTTCTCAAAGGGTCTTTGCTGCGTCGAGCGTCTGTCTGTGCATCCGGAGCTCTTTCTGCCGTTGCAATGTGGGCCTATCTGATTCTTCTTTATACGGAGATTTTTCCTGCTGCGGTTGTCTGCGCTCTCATATTTGCAGTTTCGCTCCTTCTGTCATCATATCTCTATTTGACCGAGGCACTTTGACTTCATAAAGCCGGCGCGGAAATCTTCCGCGCGAAGCGTTCGAAGCCGAATCTTATCAACACTCTCCTGTGCAAACAATGTCTCACTGAGGTGACGGAATTCAAGTGATTTTACGGTATAATGGTACATAAACTCTATCTGAGCTCCATCCTCGACCTTTGCGACCGGCGCATCGTGTCCTATGTGCTCAGCAAACGCAATAACAATCCACTGGTTTACAAAACCTTTGATAATGCCGTGAAAGCCAATCCAGACGCGCACCCCCTGTTCCATAGCGACAGAGGGTTCCAGTATACCAACCGGACATTTCACCACAAGTTCGTGCAGGCAGGAATGATGCAGAGCATGTCCCGCGCGGCGCACTGCATTGATAACGGTCCCATGGCGGGCTTCTGGGCCATTTAACATGTACAGGCCTGCACTTTCTCTAACTTTGTTCCGTAAAATTGACAATAAGGCATATTTCTCTATTATCCCGGTCAACAGTCAAGCGCTGTTGGCTGTTATTTTGCGGCAAGGCAAAGGTTGTGTATTCCCGTCGTCGCCAGAACACCCAGATTGCGCGTTCAGTGGTGTACAACAAATGACGAGCAATGAAACGGAACACGCAAAAGCGGTCAAGAGCCGATAAAAATCGAATACAGCAAACAGAAACGCCCCGGACGAGGAATGTATCGCCGGAGCGTTTTCTGTTCGAAAATCTGCATTTTCTTCAAGTACTCCCGGCAGAAGGAGGATCAGGTGGGAGCTATTGATGTTCGCGCCGATCTTGTTGACCGCGGCGGCAAGTTTCTTCTGCTCGATGTAGTCCACCTTTCTTGATTGTGCTGTTCATTAGAATTGTTCGATAACCCTCCCGAATTGTAAATGAGAATGCCGATTCCATCGCCATTTTCATACTCTGAAGTCGGGTTATCAAACAGGTCTATTCTCTTTCCGAAAAGAGTGTGTCCACATTTGCAGGAGTCCTTTCAACAGAAAAGAGCAAAAACACCGAGATACGCGAGAATTTGCAGCCGATTCCACAACAAACGTCCGCTTTGCTTCTTAACTTATGATTTCGTCTGGTTTGTTCGAACCTCTCCCTAAGTGTCAGTTTTTCACGATATCAAAAGAGCCTACCACAGGAAGAATATATTTTTCCAGATAATCTTCTTCACCGGATCCGTCTTTGAATTTATAATGATACGCATCTATCAAAATGATGTCAGTTTCATCGACAGTGACAAAAAACTTATAGTGCCTGGCAGTCTGTCCCTTTCTTATCTCAACATCCATATAATATACGCGATAGGGGAATCCGCTCTCCGTCTTTTTGCCGTTCAAAGTTTCAACTTCATTGTACTGCGCGTTTTCATCCGACAAGGATTTGAGATAATCCTCTGCTGTCGTATTTTCGAGAAGACTGAATCTGAAGTATTCTTCATTCGAACCGTCATACAGAACATTGTCCTTCAACGTCATCTGGCGATCCGCCGCCACACTTATTTCAATATTCTCAGATTGTGTTTTCTGCTTTATGGTAAAGACCGATGTTGACAGAGGATAATCCGCCGATGTGTCCAAGGTGAACCTGATCGGTGCGTTTACAAGATTCTGGTATTTATCAAGGCTTGAGTCGGTGATGTTCAGAGAAATCTCTTTCTTTCCGGTGTCGGTATTGAGAACATCCACCGTGAAAGAAAGCTGTAATTTGGTATCCCGAAGCGCGTCACTGAGCTCGGCGTGGAAGACCTCTTCGTTGTCAATGGTATATGTGCCGGAGAAGGTGTTTTCCCCTTCGCTTTCATAATATCCGATACTCCATTCCATTTTATCGGATGAAGGGTAGAAAAGCAATGAATAGAATTTTTTGTCGTCTCCATCCATGAAATAGCTGTACCAATGCGGACTTGAAAGCGAAAGAAAGTCAATCAGCTCTCCGTTCGTCATGCTTATCGGAGCATTGTTGTCGACTTCCGAAACGGCTTTTGTGGTTTCCGAATCTCTTTCGGTATCCGTCATATTTTTTTCTGTCAGTGTTGTTTCTGCGCCGCTCTGATGAGATTCTTTCGTGTCGGGATTTCCCATACAACCGATCTGAAGCAAAAGGCACAGGCACAGCAGAATGATCATCAATATTTTCATAAATTCTCTCCTTTGGAGCCTCAAATTAAGCCAATTGTGTGAATTCAACTTAATTTGAGGCTCCGGTTACGGTGCGGTATTGAGGGTGTAGTATGTTCGTACTCGGTACAAGCAACATCAGATGTTTATACTCCATTAGTCCCAAAATTCATGACAGCTTGTTGTAAAAGGGCGAGCATACTTTACGGCAACAATTCATTGCGATGCTGCCGTCAGCGTAAAGACGTCATCTTTCATTTCAAGATGATTTCAGGGTCGAAGAATCCGCTTGTTGTATACCCATCGGAAGATGTGTATGCAGTATTCCTTGCTTGTATCCCAAAGTGCAGATGTACACCTGTAGAGTTTCCGGTTGTACCCATGTATCCTAACAACGTGCCGGTGGTCACTGGATCTCCAACACTTACCAGTGGCTTTGAATTGAAGTGCATATACAAGTGTCTGATATACGCACCTGTAGTGATCGCTGTCGTGTTGGGATTGCTCGAATTTATCCAGACACTGTTCCCAAAGTCGGCGTGTTTCTCATAGACCTTGACAACTGTTCCGGCGCAGATCGGATAAATTGGATCGCCAGGAGCATTTCTCTGATCGGAGCATTGGTAATACGAATCCCTGTCTATTCCGTAGTGCGGAGTGGATGGATTGTAGCCGCGAGCCCCTGTTTTTTTGTAGCAGGGCCAAATAAATGGTGTCACAGTTGAGTCTTGCCTTGACGGAAGATATCTACCGTGTCCAGAGTACATGTTGGCGGTATGGGAAGTCTTTATCTTCCATATCTGTTCAGGGCTTCCGGTGTAGGGCTTCCACGTAACCCTTGCCGATGTAGATGTCAAATTCGTCGGTGCGGTTAATGTGTATACACTCTTCCCATGAGCAGTCAGGTAGATATAGTAGCAATCAGACACTCCCTCGCTACATGCTTCGATTGAGACCTGAGAGTCATTATCATTGTTCAAAAGCGTGTAAAGTGTACATGGATTATCGCCAGAGCGATAAACGTTCAACCCCAAGGACGTGTTGCCGTTCATGGCGATTCTTTGCTTGTTGTTTACAGTGACCAGTTTGAACTTTTGGTCATCGGATGCAGCATCATACAGCGAAAACTGTTGATTGACTGCATATGCACCACTTCCGTATCTGTTCAACGGAAGACCTGCTCCATAATGAGAGATCAAATAGAAAGCGGTTGTTGGAAGAGCCATCTCGTTTTCTCCTTTCATTTTTATAGGTTTAACGCTCCTTGAAAAATAGAAAGCGCATAGAGTGATTCGCAGGAATAGCAACCATCCTACGGCTCAACCTATGCGCTGATATGAATGCGTTTCATTGGATATAGTACTGTCTGGATCAGATGATGTTTCTCCGACGCATTAGGCATAGGAGGAGCATGCATGCTCTCGAACACGGCGCGTTCGTAGCACTGGAATAATACCATATCGGTCACCTCCATTCATGAAATTCCACCTGATCGTTTCGAAGAGAAGTGCCTGATAGAGTATTTCTCTATCTGCCGTATATAGCATAGCATATATCCCCTGATTTATCAATAGAAATCCTTTATCCCACAACTTTTATGATTGACCCAAATTTTTTTGTTTTTTGATAGGTTTTAACAGCATAATACATTTCATCATATACTGCACAGCCTTGTGTATGATAAATAAGTTGCCACGGTAATTTATTTGCTTAAATTTCAACTTGCATTTTTGATTTTTACTTAATTTGTATTGATAACATAGTACTCATACGCCGAAGAATAAATTTTGTTGTTGCGGTCATTGGTATGGGCCGTGTATCTTCTGGTTATAGTATCGTTCAGCGTACAAAGCGTTACATGGCCACTATCTGTGTAAACTACATTTCCTGCATTACAGGCAGCAAATGTAGAGTTATCCCAATAACCGTTGTTAGTCATATAGGTTTTAAGCCCACCTGTATTGTGCCAAGCGTAGGTAGGGTCTCCATCCGTGGGGAATTCCCAACCATTTTGACCTTCTGTTGTGGGGATACCACCCGCGACCAAGCATTGAGACACAAAGCAAGCACAGTCATTATGGCAATGCCCCCAAGCTAAACAAGTATCAATCGGATAGTCCGTGTCGTTCCAATAATCGCGATCAACGTAGTAGCCATGCCCGCAATTATTTGGCGCAAGCCATCCGTCTTCATCAGGATTATTCGTATTTACGCCATATCCCGGATAGGTATGCTCCCATGCATAATTCCTTGCGGCTATACGATCATAAGTAGAAAGACCTCTCGTTCTTGCGCTTGGCATTTGAGATGACTCGCTGCTCAAATAGTTGCTGATGTCCGTCCTCGCCTGTGCTCGCATTTGGTTGGTGGTTTGAGGAATTAACGCAGTCGCATTAGCGGTAGCATTGCCGTCATGGGACTCAAGCAAAGTGATTTGGGAAAGGGTACCATCGACATAGGTAGCCCCAAAAATCAAGTCCATTGTGAGCACTGTTCCAACGCCAATGCACTCAGCAGCATCCACGTATGCATCTGCAATGTGCGTAGAAAGGTTTGCCGCCTGCGCCTCCGTGATAGGCATATCCAAACTGTCCACAATATTTTCCGCCACCATCTGAGGCGTCAAAATACTACGCTGGGTATTTGCATCCAAAGATAGTCGGGTGGTGGATTGGGATGTGGCAAACTCTACGGACTTCTGCAATTCACTTGCGGCGATAGCGCTTTGTTGGGTAACGTACTCGACGGGGATAACCTCGGCCAAACTGTTGATTTGAAGGCTGTCTTTAATACCTTCCATATAAGGCAATTCTTCCACGGAGTTGTATTTCAACGTAGTGACAGCACAAGCCGCAATTTCTGCATAAATCTCTGCGCCACTTTGTTGAAAATTGTTTACGCTGGCCTCGTAGTCTGAAATGTCGTAATGCTCGGAAAAATTGTCCGTAAACCAATCTTCCGTGTACGCAAGGATTTGGCCTTTGATTGTGGCTTCATTGCTACCAGTTTCCGCCGAAGCCATCCCCATCAGCGATAGCGAAAAGCACATGAGCAAGAAAATAGAAATTGTCTTTTTCATTTCAATGTCCTCCTTCATTGATGCGTGTACTTGACGTTGTTGAATACGGATATATCACTGTTTGGGCGCTACAAGGCAAGTTAAGTCATTGGCAACACTCCCTTCAGTTGTTGTGTCATTGGATATTTTGTAGATTGCCAAAAGAAATTGTCACAGCATCACGAACCTTTTTATATTCGCTGTATTCTTCTGGGGAACGCCATTGAACGTCTGTTGGCTCGTAAACGAAGTAATAATTTTTACCGTCTGTGGCTTCAAAGCTTATGCCGTCGCCGCCGTTTTCAAGGATTGATTGCATTTGCTCCTGATTGCATCGCTTGATGGAAAATAGCAAGCCGAAATCGGTGTGGAACTCATAGGCAGGTCTGTAATATAGCGCAATCACTTGATGCATCCATTCGTCGTTGTTCACATTATCTACAACAACTAATTCGTGGTATTCTGTCGGAATAGATATGGTCACATGTTCAACGGTGTATGTATCATACCTACTTTTCGGATTTGTTAACAATCCAAAGCATACCGCCACAACAATGATTGCCGCCGTTGCGGTAGCCAATAATGCAGACTTTTTATAGGCCATTACATTTTTTATGCGCCCTTTCACGCTACCTTCTCCAAAGGAGAGCGGTACACCTGCAATTATTTTTTTACCTGTGGCAAGCCCGAGTAGCGATGCGGAATATTCCTGACAAATGTCTGATCCCAGTTGTTTTATCACGCTTTCGTCACAGGTCATTTCCATATCCTTGCCCGCAAAAAAGAACGCAACCCATACAAAAGGATTGAACCAATGAATTGTCAAGGCAAAGAACGCCAAAATTTTTATAATATAATCAAAGTGCCGAATATGCATCTGCTCGTGTAAAATAATATAGCCACGTTCTCTCTCTGACAATGTTGATGGGAGATAGATTTTGGGACTAATCAAGCCAAATACAAACGGTGTCGTTATATGATCGACAAGGTAAATATTGTGCTGCAACCTAACTGCACCGATTAGTTTTTGACGTAACCGCATCAAAGAGGCTACACTATGACCAATCAGCAGAGCCATGCCAGCAAGCCAAACAATTTCACCAACAAATATCCATATCTGCAACGGGTTGCTACTGGCGGTGGCACTTGGAACTGGCAAAATTGAATGAATTGCATGATCAAATGCTGTGATTCCTGTGCTAATTTGCGGAGATTCCGAGTAAATTGTTGCTATCGGAACTGGGGCCACATTTATTGGCAATAGGCTAAAGGTGCTTTCAAAGGACACTGGACAAATAAGTCGAAACAGTACAACACTCCATAAGGTATAAGAAAATACCTTGGGAACTTTTTTTAAGATCAATCTTGCAAATAGCACAAATATAATGGCAAAACTAGACGCAAAACTCATATTCAAGATTTGAAAAAACACTTTATCAATCATCGTGCCACCTCCTATTTTGGTCGATAAGTCTTTGAAGTTCGTTAATTTCCGTATCAGTTAGCTTTTTTCTTCCAGCAAATGCCGTCAAAAATTGAGGCAAAGAACCGCTAAATGTTTCCTCAATAAACATCTCACTTTGCAGTGCTTGAAATTCTTGCTTTGAAAGGATTGCCGTCACCATGCCATCTTTGTTTTGAAAAATATTCCGCTGGCAAAGTCGGCGCAACATGGTATAGGTTGTCGATTTTTTCCATTCCAGTTCTCTTTCGCACAGTTTAACCAGTTCGCCGGAAGTTATCGGCTCTCTATTCCAAATTAACTCTGCAAATCTTGTTTCCATAATGCCTAACTTATAATCTACCACTACATACACTCCTTGATGGTTTAATGCCATTAGATTTATTATGAGTTTAACATTATTAAACCATTTTGTCAACACTAATATAAATTAAACTTAGGTGGGTCTATTTCAAAACTTAATACGGTTTCCAATCCACGTGGTTTATATCAGCAAGCAATCACCTCACTCCCGCTTTGGCTCTATGCTAAGGTGATGCTCGAGTGTCTGTACAATATAGCCTATATAGCGATCTCGAACATTACCGCAACTCTCCACCTGCGCCGGTTCTGGTGCAAGAGGTGTCTTTTGATGGCAAAGTACGCTTAAAAGCAAACTCAGACTCCTCACCGCCTGTGATCAGGAAAAAAAGCCGCCAAAGCTGGCGACTTGCAACAAATTAATTATATCAGAAGAATTCGTGTCTTACAAGCAATTTCAACTAAATATGCAAAAATCCATGTTTTACATCGTGTCGCTTTGTTGATTTTGTTGATTTTGCCGCTTGCCAATAAAGGCTTTCTCTGGTATGCTTTAAGTACAGAAAGGGTGAGTCCAATGAAGAGTTAAGTTCCTCTGTTGGAAGCTGATCCGATAGGGAAGATGGCTCCGAAGGTGTCAATGAGCCGCACTCTTAACCATGCAGCGTCACTCACGCAGAAGACCGTAACACGGCACTTGAAGAACGTAAGAGTGAAAAATGGAGCAGGTGGCATTCGGCGTCATGGCAAACCAAGACCCGCCCACGCAAAACGATCCAAGGAGAACTGAATATGAGAGATCCCAATATTCACGAAGGCTGACCCCTGATCGCAGTACCACGGAAACGCGATCGGGGGTCAGTCGTTTTTTAGCGTCATGAGCACTGCACAGCCACGCACAAAAAGTTCCGGACATCCGAGGATGTCCGGAACTTCTTCGTAATTATATCGATTACTTATTCCTGCTCAGAGGGTGCAGCGTCCTGTGCTTCCCTATAAAAAGCGAGGTAGCGATCCAGATAGACCTTATTGACTACTGCTGTTATCGTATTGCGGAGAAGATCCTTCTCGTCGGACTCCGTTTCCCCAATTCCCTGCATCGCAGGCGCAACTCCAAATGCCGCACCGAGCATATTCTCAAACTCATCGCAGAAATAATCGTAGGCAGTTTGGATTTCATAGTTTTCCGCTTGAATGCTGAACATCAGTCGAAGCCCGTCCAATGGAACGACCGGTTTCACCGCCGCAATGAACATCAAGCGCGCAAGCTGCTCTGCCGAGTAGAGTTTTTTCCGGGGGGCGGGAAGCAGCTTATGCTTGACGTAATTACTTGCCATGGATGCCGTCAGCTCCACCTCCCCCAACGGCGCAAGGAAAGAATTGACGTAGCGAACTGTCTGCTCCAGGTACAGCCCCACATCAGGGATCTGTTCATAACGCGGCAGACGGAATCCGGAGATATCCTCCCTCATTCTGTTTTTCAGTTCCTTTTTCATGCTGCTATTATATATCGCCAACAAAGAGAATTCAACAGCTATTCAAAACATATTTATAAGTTATTGAAAAACCGTTGACAATAGTTTGATAATCTGATAGTCTCGTTTATATCGGTTTTTCAAAAACCGATAACAAGTTTTCAACAACTACGGAGGAAACCATATGAACAGGATTCGAATCGTTGCAGACTCGAGCTGCGATCTTATCACCTTGGATGAAGTGAGTTTTGTCAGCGTGCCGCTTACCATCCGCACGGAAACGCAAGAATTTCGCGATGATGCTTCGCTTGACGTTGAAACAATGGTAGATACCCTTCGCAGCACAAAGGGGCGCTCCTATAGCGCCTGTCCGAGTGTTGCTGACTGGGAGCGGGCCTTTGGAGAAGACGATGATGTTCTTGCCTTTACGATCACCAGCGGGCTCTCAGGAAGCTTTCGAGCGGCCTGCGCCGCAAAACTGAACTGCGAGGAACACAGCCCGTCCCGGAGGATTTGCATCATAGACTCCCTATCGACCGGCCCGGAAATCGTTCTCCTCATCGAAAAGGCTGTTTCTGAATTATCGGCTGGGGCGGACTTTGATGCCGTGTGCCGTTCTGTGCAGGACTATCAGCATCGCACGCACCTGATTTTCGCACTGGAATCCCTGCACAATCTTGCGCAGAACGGGCGCGTGGGCAAGCTTGCAGCCGTGGCGGCAGGGATGCTCGGCATCCGCGCCGTGGGAACGACAAGTGATGAGGGAACGCTTGATCTGCTGGCAAGTGCCGCGGCAGGAAAAGAACGGCGGAATTCCTTCAGGAAGAAATGGAACGGCTCGGATATACAGGCGGCCGCGTCCGAATCGGGCATTGCAGAAACGCAGACTCCACGGAAAATCTTCGCGCAGCGATTATCCGCCGCTTTCCGGATGCAAATATCCGGAGTTATCCTCTTCGGGGGCTTTGCAGCTACTATGCGGAGTGCGGCGGTGTTCTTGTCGGATTTGAAGCTTGAACATGGCGACAGAACAGCAGTCGATCTCAAAAAAGCAAAAAAGCGGGAAGGAAAAGTCTCTCTTGAAAAGGTCCTTATTGTCATGTATAATAGAAGCATAAAAAATACTCTGGATAAAGCACAGCAAGGACTATTGACAGAAAGGGGGATGCCGCCATGTATATTATTGATTGCATCACGTCCGGCTTTGCGCGAACGCGATATTGGCACAGCCTCCATGGGAGAAGCTGGCAAAATCGAACCTGTTTTAGAGGCGCGTAAGCTGGACCGAACGGTCTGCTTGCGCGCTTTTTCTATCCTCTCACCAGAGATGTATCCAAAAGCGTGCTCTCGTCAGAACGAGAAAATCAAACTGCACCGCCCATCACTTTTTTCATTGAGATCAGGCAGCGCGAAGGAGGCAGAAAATGCAGACGGCATGACATCAGAAAATGCCAGTCACAAGAACAGCGGAGCGCCCGAAAGTCTATCATTGTTCCTATTGCCGCCTTACCACAGCAGCGGCGCCTTTGGGACGGTGAAGCCCCCTCATACAGTTCCGCTGTATCAAACACATAGAATGCTATAGAAGCCCTCCCTGCTCCGTTCATGCCTGTTCTTTTCTCAAAGGGAAAAGTGCGGACATACAAAAGAGAACAAGGAGGGCTGATTTTATGAGAATTGCCATAGGAATGATCGTAAGGGATATTCTGTCCGCACATCCGCTGACAGACTTTCTGGACAACGCGGAGAAACACGGGCACGCTCTTGACCGTGTGATTATTGTATATTCTCATCAGGCGGATCCCGGGGCAGTTGAGGAACTGCGGAGCAGGACAAACCTCTCTTTGATCAAGCTCCAGAGCAATGAGCGGGCGCATCTGATCATGAAGGAGATTGGCGTCCGGCATTCTTCCATCCATCAGCTTTTGTACTGCCCTCTGATCGATGCCCATGGTCTGATCCCCTATGGATTCAACCGGAATCAGGCGCTGATGGAGGCGATGTTCACAGGCACGGACTATCTGATTTTTGTGGACTCCGATGTGCGGCCGGAGGTGCTGCGCAAGACGCCGGACGGGGCGGTTCAGTCCGAGGAGATCGACTTTATCGGCGCACATCTGCATGGATTGTCTCTGGGAGCTGATGTTACCAGCAGCGATTACAGCGGCTATAACATCCTGCCTCCGGCTTCGTTCGACGGTATGAAGGACCTGCTCTGGGGACTTCACAAGGAATCTATGGCAGATTTCTGGCAAAACAGTGAGGCTCATCGCGGACTTGTTATTCAGGAAGATCAAAACGCCGAGCCGCAGCCCACCACAAAGGTTTTAGGCGGAAACCTTGGCATCCGCATGAGCGCACTGACAACGCTACCGCCGTTTTTCTCCCCCTACTATTTCTACAACAGGACGCCGCTTCTTGCCCGGGGAGAAGATACCCTCATGGGAATGGCCGCGTCCCAGAGCCATATCAGATGTCTGGACATCCAGACACCTATCTTCCATGACACCTACGGAGATTATCCCAAGGTTCCGGATCTCCGGAATGACAGCCGTGTCCGGGACAGGCTCTACTATGCCTGTACCGGCTGGATCGGGCGCAATGTATTTTTCCGCTGGAAGACCGGACATACCCCCTCTGAGTTTACCCAGAGAAACCGCCAGCTGGCAGCAGGCGCAAAGGCACTGGCCCGCTATACCAACGACAGGCGGTTTTTGTATCTTCCGGATATTCAGTCTGCGGCGGAATCGTGGCTGCCGGATATGATCGGACAGTATCAGAAGTCGAAGGAGGCATGGAACGAACTGACAGAAAGGTGGTTTGGACGATGAAAGTATTGCTGATCAATCATTTTCCTCTGGAGGGCTCCGGAAGCGGCACCTACACCAAAAACATCGCGCTGCATCTGCGTAAGCGTGGGCACGAGGTCTGCGTCATCTTTCCGGAAAACCGGCCGGTGCTGATGCTTCCCGGCATCCGCATGTTTCCCGTGATGTTTTCAGCGGGAAAAGCGTCGTGGAGTTCGCTTCCCTTTAATTTCCCCTGCTTTACCACCCACCCCCAGAGCCGGACTACCTTCGCGGATCTCAGCAGCGGCGAACTGGCGCAGTATCTTACGCTCTTTTCCTCTGTCCTGCGGCAGGCGGTGCGGGAGTTTCAGCCGGACGTCATTCATGCCCAGCACGCATGGTGTCTTTCCTGGCTTGCCTCTCTGTGCGATATCCCGCTGGTTGTCACCATCCACGGGACAGACCTCATGGGCTGCAGAAAATGGCCGGTCTTCCGCGGCTTTGCGGAGGAGGCGATCGCGGGCAGCGCAAAGGTGCTTGCCATTTCACAGGACAACCGGGATCTTGCCCTTTCCGTGCTGCCCTCCTGCGCGAACAAGCTGTTGCTGCTGCCCAACGGCTATAACGAGGACATCTTCTATCCGGAAGAAGTAGACAGAGAATCGCTTTTTGACTCGCTGGGTCTGCCTTACCGCGGGGAATACATTGTATTGTTTGCCGGAAAACTGGCGGAATTCAAAGGTGTGGATACGCTGCTGCGGGTGGCACACCGTTATGAGCGACTGACGGAACGGGAGATCGTCACCCTGATCGCCGGAGACGGCGAGGAACGGGAAAAGCTGTCGGATCTCCACAAGCTGCTGGGTCTGCGGCATACCTTCTTTCTTGGGAACCAGAAGCAGGATGAGCTGCGGAGGCTCTACAACGCGGCAGATGTGTTCGTCATGCCCTCCCGCCGCGAGCCTTTCGGCCTTGTCGCTTTAGAGGCCATGGCCTGCGGACTGCCTGTCGTAGGCTCCAACGAGGGCGGGCTACCGGAATTTATCAACAGTTCTGTAGGCACACTGGTTTCATCGAATGACGAGGACGCCTTCTGCGGCGCGATTTTAGAGGAACTGGCTCACAGCAGAGAAGCCCCGGAGCGGCGGGCGTTTATCGCCCGGTATGCCCGCGAGAACTTCGCACAGGAGCTCTTTGTGGCAAAGCTGGAGGATGTCTATGCTTCCGTGCTTTCCTAATACGCGCAGGAGGAGCGAAACAGTATGAGAAAAACCATGATCATTCCCACCTACTGGTGCCGCAGAACCGGCGAGCTGTGGCGGGAGGGGGACGCGGTCTATGACCATCCCACGCCGGTGGATCAGGAGGGGACGCTGGAACGCACCCTGCTCAGCATGAAGCAGTTCCATGAAAAGGACTTCAAGCTGGTGATCCTGATTTGCCCCACCACGCCGGAGGTGGAGGAGGAAGCCTACGGGCAGGTGCTCCGCATCACGCGCAGAGCACAGCTGAATGCGGAAACCTACCTGTTCACGGCAGGCGACCTGCGGGAAATGACCGGGGTTCTGCGCACCGCAGGCCTGAATGACCAGGGAGCAAAGCTCCTGTCCATGTTTGGCTACTCCAACGTGCGCAACATCTGCCTGCTGGCGGCCTCCATTCTGACGGCGGACGCCGCGCTGCTGATCGATGATGACGAGGTGTTTGAACTGCCGGACTTCGTGCCGCGCTCTCTGGAGTTTCTGGGAAGGCGGGTCTACGGCGACATTGTCCACGGCGTGGCGGGCTACTACCTCAACAGCAAAGGGCAGTATTATGATGATGTGAAGCCGGAGCCGTGGATGACCTATTGGGACCGCTTCGGCTGCAAGGCGCGGGCCTTTGACCAGATCATCGGCAGCGGGCCGCGCCTCAAGCGCACGCCCTTTGTCTTCGGCGGCGCCATGATCCTGCACCGGGAGCTTTTTGAGTGCGTGCCCTTCGATCCCCTTGTGACCCGGGGCGAAGATGTGGACTACCTCATCAACAGCCGGATGTTCGGCTTCAGCTTCTTTCTGGACAACACCCTGTCCATCAAACATCTGCCGCAGCCCAAGTCCCACCCCCAGTGGAAACGTCTGCGGGAGGATATCTACCGCTTTGTGTACCAGCGGGCAAAAGTGGCAGGGCAGAGAACAACGGGGAATCTGGTTCACGTCAGCCCGGAGGACTTTGATCCCTATCCGGGGGAATTTCTCAAGCCGGATCTGGAGGAGAAGATCTACCGAAGCAGCATGATGCTCTCCGCACAGTACCTTGCGGAGGGCGATTCTGACGCCGCCATGGAGGCCATGCGCAACGTCTACCTTGCCAAGCATGATGCTCCGCCGGTCTTCGACGCCTTCCGCGCTTATCTGGAAACCCAATCACAGTGGGAGAAGCTCATCCATCTTGTGCGGCAAGAGCGGTACGCCGTCCGGGCTGTGCTGGAACGGCACAATGTCTCCGCGCCGGAGATCCATCTGGACAGGGAGCACCGCCGGAAACTCACGCAGGAAGAGCTGTTGACTGTACTGGCAAAGCTTCCTGTATTTTCCGTTTTTACGGAACAGGAGCGCACGATCCTCCATGATTACTGCCATGTGAAAACCTACTATGAGCATGAAACGGTTTTTACCAGTGGGGATCATAATGAGGAGGTCTGTCTGGTACTCAAGGGAAAGCTCCGACTGGTGGCCAACCGGGAAGCAAGCAGCGGCTCCGCGCCGCTGGAGATCGCGTACCTCACACAAGGGAGCTTTCTGGGGGAAAATTGCCTTTCCCAAAGCGTGTTCCGCCTCAGCGGAACAGCGGAGGAATTCACAGAGCTGCTGTGCATTTCCAAGATGCGGTTAAAGCGCCTTCTGAACGAGCATCCCGCCATCGGCGTCAAGCTCCTGCAATGCTTCCTTGCAAGCCTGTCCGAAAAGATCAACCGCTCCAACGATCTTAGGAAGGAAACGGCCGCATACGACTACAACGCAGTTGATATGCCCGCAGATGTCTGAATTCATTGGGTTCTGTAGGAACAGCACTTTGGGAACTTTTTCCTGTATGTTCTCGTCTTATCTGATGAAAGATCGGCCCACATACGATTTGAAAAGAGGTGTATGAAATGAAAAGACAGATATCCCTCCTGCTGGCAGCACTCCTGCTCCTTACTCTGCTTGTCGGCTGCGGCGGACAGAATGACAAAGCCGACAATGACATGAAACCCGATTTGGAAGCAAATCTGCTTTACGAAAACACAATTTCTCCGAATGAAAAATATGTGGAAAATGAGGCGGATTTGGTTTATTACACCGTCAAGGTGTATCAAGAAACAGGCGGACTTCTGGTCACTTCCCATTCCAATTCCGCATTCAGCAAGGATATGCAGTATGAAATTGAAACCGATGCAGAAATCACAAAAGAGGATGTCTCTGTGCAGTGGCAGACCCTGTCCGGTGAAACTACCGACAGTCAGAAGAACCAGTTCGGGCTTGCTGTTGTGACAGTATCTGCAGAAGGCGCAGTCATTGACCAAAGAGTCATTAGCTTTGTCGGCGGTGCAGTGGAGCGCATCGCGGATGCAGTCAATCCCCAATGAGAAAAAGAAAGGAATATACTATGGAAATCGAACGGAAATTTTTAACGAAGGAACTTCCTTTTGACATTACGGCATATCCCTGCAAGGCAATCACGCAGGCGTATCTCTCCTTTTCCCCGACCATCCGCATCCGCCGGAGCAACGCAGATTATATCCTGACGGTGAAGGGGAAGGGGCATCTGGCGCGCGAGGAATTTGAACTGCCCCTCAGCGAGGAGGAGTATAACCGCCTGTCGCTGAAAACAGAGGGCACGCCCGTCTGCAAGAAGCGCTATCTCGTGCCGAT
>ERZ773138.653-NODE-653-length-39809-cov-11.537883_pt1 | contig 39809 bp, 30 predicted proteins | sample MGYA00511114_ERZ773138 | MGnify/ENA primary metagenome ERZ773138 (study PRJEB29015, sample SAMEA2737805) | human gut metagenome | biome: human gut; feature: human-associated habitat; material: faeces | place: China | collected 2012 ...
TACGGCTTCGCCAGGTACTCCTCGAGGATGCGCTTGAGCTTTGCCAGGTCGATGGGCTTGGTCATGAAGCCGTCCATGCCGGCGGCGAGGGCGCGCTCGCGGTCCTCGTTGAAGGCGTTGGCCGTCATGGCCACGATGGGCACGGGCTTGCGCCCGCCTGTGCGCTCTTGCTCGCGTATGGCGCGGGTTGCCTCGACGCCGCCCATGACCGGCATCTGCATGTCCATGAACACGAGGTCGTAGTATCCCTCCGGGGTGTTCGCCATGGCGTTGACGGCCTTCTGCCCGTTGATCGCCTGGTCGACGTCGGCGCCCAGGCCCTGAATGAGCTCCGTGGCTATCTCGAGGTTCAGCAGGTTGTCCTCCACCACCAGCACGCGTCCCTCAAGGTGCACCTCGGTTGGGGGGCAAGGGTTCTCGGCGGGGCCGCTCGGGTGGGAGAAAAGCTTCAGCACGTGGTGAAGGCGCGATTTGAACAGGGGCTTCGATACAAAGCCGATACGCCGGCAGCACGCGCCTCCTCTTCTATCTCGTGCCAATCGTAGGCGGTCAGCAGCACGATGGGCGTGGAGTCGCCCACTTCCGAGCGGATGCGGCGGATGGTCTCGGTCAGCTCCAGATTGCGCCGCGCGGAGAGGTCAAGCTCCATGAAGCGCCCCTGCTCGTAGTATTCCAAATCCTTGATGTAGGAAAGATCGGTCTTCTGCGTCTCGTGCAGATACGAGAGCAGCGCGCCCAGCGCCAGCGACGCCGCGGGGTTGTTGCGCGGAAGGCTTGCAAAGCGCTCTTCGCCAAACTGCGCGCGGATGGCTTTTTCGCACGCTTTGAGCTCAAAGCGGTTCTCGCCGCGCTCGACCGCGCAGGACAGCTTATCGCGAAGGTATTCGACCAGCTCACCGTTGTCGTAAGCACCCGCGCTCAGCACCGCCTCGGCGGGGGAGAAACGGGATAACTCGTTATACAGGTGTTCTGCGCGGTCGTCGCCCGAAAAGGCGGTCACGTGCGTGTGGCCGGTCGTCATGTCGCAGAAGGCCGCGCCGGCGTTCTGCCCGTCCAAAAAGATGCCACAGAGGAAGTTGCCGCGCCGGTCGTCGAGGCATGCGCTGTCGATGACCGTGCCGGGCGTGATGACGCGGATGATATCGCGCTTGACAAGGCCCTTGGCGAGCGCAGGGTCCTCGGTCTGCTCGCAGATGGCGACCTTGTAGCCCTTGGCGATCAGGCGCGCGATGTAGGCGTCGCTCGAATGATAGGGAATGCCGCACATCGGCGTCTGATCCTCCGCCGCCTTGCCGCGGTCGCGGGTCGTCAGCGTCAAATCGAGCTCGCGCGAGGCGAGCTGAGCATCCTCGTTGAACATCTCGTAGAAGTCGCCCAAGCGGAAAAAGAGGATCGAATCCTTATTCTGTTCCTTGATCTCCAAATACTGCTTCATCATCGGCGTGATCTCGGCCATGATTCGTCCTCGCTTTCTTTCTCTCTAAAATCTAAAATTTACACGGTAAAGTCGGAGCCCGCGGGCATTTCGCCGAGGCGGTCGCCGAGCTTACGTTTCAATCTTTCATAGGCTTCCTTGCCCGTGCAGTGGCCCGTGAAGTAGTGCGCGACCTTGTCGCCGCGCAGCTTTTCGCCCACGGCGTCGACCAGCTCGTCCGGCTCGCTCTTGCCGAGCGAGGGGTTATAGAGGTGGAAGCCCGCAAACACCGCGTCGGGCGCTCTGCCGAGCACGTCCTCGGCGCTTTTCAGGATATTCACGATGCCGCAGTGCGCGCAGCCCGCGAACAGCGCGGTCTTGCCGTTTTCCGTGACCAATAGATCCTGCTCGTGGCGGAACGTGTCGCGCGGATAGTCCTCACCGATCTTCTCGCGCAGCGTGTCGTTCGCGCCGCTCCACAGCTCGCGGCCCGGAACGGTGGAGAAAACCGTCAGTTCTTCGTCAAGCTTCTGCACGCCATCGCAGAGAACGAAGCGGTCCTCGTAATTCTTGAGCACCGCGTCCATGCCGATGTAAGCGCACTTGCTGGGCGTGACGACGTAGTACTGGCCCCAGACGGCCTTCTGCATATAGACCTTGGCGCGGTCGTTCAGCTTCAAGAACGCTTCGAGGCCGCCGCAGTGGTCGTTGTGCGCGTGGGACAAAAAGGCGATGTCGACCTGCGTCAAATCGACGCCGAGCGCCTTGGCATTGTCGATAAACTGCGCGTCGGGTCCCATGTCGAAAAGAATTTTGTGCTTGTCGGTCTCAATATACATCGACAGGCCGTGCGCGCAGGCGACGGTGTCTCTGCACGTGCTGTTTTCCATCAAAATGACGACTTTCATCAAAAAGCCCCCTTTTCTTTATTCCTCTACCGCTTCGCCGTAGAGCGCCCAGGTGTTGCTGTCGGTGATCTTCGCTTTGGCAAATGTGCCGATCAGGGCTCTTTCGCCCTTCATGCGCACGAGGCGGTTGCCCTCCGTGCGCGCGGCGAGGGGGAAGGCCTCGTCATCGCTCTCGCCGTCGACCAGCACCTTGACCGTCCTGCCGATGTAGGCTGCGTGCTTTTTCGCGCTGATGGCGTTCTGCGCGTCGACGAGCTTTTCAAACCAGACCTGCTTTTCCTCGCGCGAGACGGGGTCGTCCATCTTCGCCGCCGGCGTGCCGGGACGCGGGGAGAAAATAAAGGTGAAGAGCGCGTCGAACTGCGTCTTTTCTACAAGATCGACAGTCTGCATCGCCTCGTCCTCCGTTTCGCCCGGGAAACCGATGATCACGTCACTCGTCAGCACCAGATCGGGCATGACGGACCTTGCGTAGGCGATCATCTCTTCGTATTTTGCGCGCGTATAGGGGCGGTTCATCGCCTTCAGAACGCGGTCGCAGCCGGACTGGACCGGCAGGTGGAGCTGCTTTGCAACGTGCTCGCAGCGTGCCATCGTGTCGAAAAGTTTGTTGGTCGCGTCCTTCGGCTGGCTTGACATAAAGCGGAGCCAATAGTCGCCGGGAATGGCGTTGATGGCGGCGAGCAGGTCTGCAAAGTCGTAATCGGTGCCCAAGTCCTTGCCGTAGCTGTTCACGTTCTGGCCGAGGAGGGTGATCTCCTTGTAGCCCTCGGCGATGAGGCCGCGGCATTCCTCGATGATCTTCTCCGGCTCGCGGCTGCGCTCGCGGCCGCGGACATAGGGCACGATGCAGTACGAGCAGAAGTTATTGCACCCGTACATAATGCTCACCCACGCGCGCACGCCGCCCTCGCGCACGATGGGAAGGTCCTCGGCGATGCGGCCATGCTCGTTCTCGATGGAAAAGACACGCTTATTCTTCGTATATACCTCGTGCAGCAGCTCGGGGAGCCGCCATTCGGCCTGGGGGCCAAGCACAAGGTCGACGTGATGGTAGGAATTTTTTACCTTATCGGCCACGACCTTCTGCTGCGCCATGCAGCCGCAGAGGCAGATGATCTGGTCCGGCTTGGCGGCCTTCGTGTGGCTGAGGCGGCCCAAGTGGCCGTAAACGCGCTTTTCCGCGTGCTCGCGGATGGCGCAGGTGTTGAGCAGGATGACGTCGGCCTGATTTTCGTCGCGCGTGAGCTCGTAGCCCATCTCGCGCAGCATGCCCATGAGCACCTCGCCGTCTGCCACGTTCTGCTGGCAGCCGAACGTGTCGACCAGCGCGAGCGGCGTGCGGGTGCGGCGGTCGTTCATCTCGCGCATCTTGCGCGTAAATTCCTTCTGACGCGCGAGCTCCTGCTCGCTGACGATGACTTCTTTGCGTTCCAAGGGATGTTTCCTCCCGAATCTCGATAGTTTAGCAATATAGTATATCATGTTCGCGAGAGCGTGGCAAGGCCGCAGCGCGGCTTCCGGCGCGAAAAATCCACAGCTTTCGCAATTCCGGTGACTTTTCCGCACCCATATGGTATGCTATGGAAAACCTGAAGTACAAGGGAGGGCTTTCCATGGCGGCGTTTTATCAAAAATTTCTGCGCAAGCATCTTGACTTATCGTCTCTCAGCGTGATGCGGCGAGAGGACAACGATCCCTATTTCTGCACGCCCAAGGGCGCTTCTATCTTCGGCTGGGCGGGCGTGGACGGCATCCACTTCTGCTTTGTCCGCGGTTTTGGCGAAACGGTCTTCGCCGTAAGCCCGATGAACGGCGGCAAGGACTGCGTGCACGTCATCGCGCGCGATTTCAGCGATTTTCTGCGCCTGCTGCTCGCGACCGGCGACAGTGCGGCGCTCGAGCAGGCGTGGCAGTGGGACGAGGCGCAATTCGACGCCTTCCTTGCCGAGAATCCGCCGACGGACGAGCAGAAGGCGGTGCTCTCGCAGATCACCACAGTCTTTTTCCTCACGCCGATGGAGCGGCCGTGGCAATACCTGCGCAAGCTGCAAGCGGAGTTCGATCTCAGCAAGCTCAAATTCACCGAGGACTTTTATGACCCCGAAATGAATCCCGACGCGCCCGAACAGAAAACGGACTGGAAGGTCTACTTTGACGGCAGCTTTTGGGGCCACCACGGGCGCGAGCGCGCGGGCAGGGAAATGAGCGTACAAAAGTGGTTTTCGTGGGCGGGGCGCGACTGGTTCGTGCCGTCGGTCTACGTTTGTTCAAAGGGCATTGTCGTTGATTTTTGTATGCGCACGGAGGCTTCCGCGCTGCGCGGCTTTATGGAAAAGTGGGGGATCGATCCCGAAAGCGACGAGTCCATCGACTTCTCGCGCGACGAGCGCGAGCAGATGGAGCGCGAGCACCCGCTCAGCCTCGGTTTTACCCCCAGCCTCACCTTGAACGGTGCGAAGCTCCGCACGAGCCACGGCTGCAGCGTCATTTTCCTGCCGGAGCAGCCCGGCTTCTGCGCCGACGCAGAGCCCGCCATGGCGCACTACGGCCTTGACCGCGCGTATGGCTGGAGCATCCGCCGCGCGGCGTTCCCGTTCGTCACGAAGCGCGCGCCGAAGATCAAGTCGCTCGCCGTCACGATGACGGCGGACGAGGTGCGCGTCCCCGGCCCGCGCTTCCGCGCGGACAAGGCGGGCGATACGTTTGCCTTCTCCTACCGCGGCACAGAGTATACGCTCGCCGTACAGGAGGTCGAGCCGCAGGAACTGCCGCGCGAGCGGATGAATCTCGACCCGCGGTTTGACTATCCGACGCATTTCACAGCCATCAGCTTTACGCTCACGCCCGAGCCGCCGGAAAACTCGATCTTCGTCGAGGACTGCGTCGAAAACGACCGCCCGCGTCAGGTCAGACGTGAGACCGCTTCCTTTGCGCCCGAGGCGCAGAACGACTTCTGCGTCGGCATCATCGGCGGCGCGGACGGGCCGGTCGCCATCGTCGTGGGCGAAGCGGCGCAGGGGAAGCTTCACACCGCGTGCTCGTCGCTGCACTTTGAGATAGTCGACCACGTCGACTGGCGCATCGGCTTCCGCGAAACACCGTGGGAAGCGGGGACGTTCGACCTCCTCTAACTCACTTTTTCTGTGATTTCCGGTACTCCGTCGGCAGGACGCCGAAGGCCTTGTGGAATTCGGTGGAAAACTTGCTCTGGCTCTCGTAGCCGACGGCGCGCGCGACCTGCGCGACGTTCTCGTCGCCCTCGAGCAGCAGCCTTGCCGCGTGCTGCATGCGGTGCTCGCGAATGTGCGAGGCGAGCGAGCTGCCGTAGACAGACTTGAAGAGCGCCTTCATCGTCGAGGGGTTCATCAAAAAGCGGCGCGACAGCTCGTCGATCGTCACGCGGCTTGAAAGGTGCTGCGTCAGATAGTCGTGCACGGCGCGGATGGTCTTGATCTGCTCACTCGTGCCGCCGCCCTCGTACACCTCGGCGTCGAGCGGGGGCAGGTGCGGCGCGCCGGTGGCGGCCTTGCTCTCCTCCTCGGGACAGGAAATCTCCATCGTGCGCTCGATCATGCGGTGCAGCAGCTGCGCCTGCTCGTTTTCCGCAGCGCGGTAGTAGACCTCCTTCCCCACGCGGCGCGAGACGAGAAGTCCGCTCTCACGCAGCTGCCTCAAATGGTGCGACACCGCGGGCGAGCTCATGCCGACCATCGCGGAGAGGTCGATGACGCACTCCTCGCAGTGGCACAGCAGCCAGAAAATGCGCACGCGGCTGCTGTCGGAGAGCTGCTTGAACACGTCCGCCACGGTCTGGAAGCTGCTGATCGTCTCCACCGATTCCTGCAGCTCCCGCATCGTGCCCTCGTCGCTGTGCTGGTGGGGTAAATGCACTTCGCTCATCGTTGTTCCGCCTTTCTTTTTGGGGCCTGCGGGCGCGTCCGTATCCCGTTTGGAAGTTTGTTTCGCCCGAACGGAAGAGACATGCGTGCAGCCCTTGACTTTTGCCTTTGCGGACATTATAGTACGGTCATCAAGATTAAACAAGCGCTTAATCGTTAAATATTTTGTGCCGAAAAGGAGAAACATACCATGAAAAAGACCTATCAGATCGAAGTCGACTGCGCCAACTGCGCCAACCTCATGGAAGAAGCCACCAAGAAGACCGAGGGCGTTGCCGACGCCGTGGTGAACTTCATGACCCAGAAGATGACCGTCGAGTTCGCCGAGGGTCAGGACCCCAAGGCCGTGATGAAGGCCGTCCTCAAGAATTGCAAGAAGGTCGAGGACGACTGCGAGATCTATCTGTAAGAGAGCTTCTCCCTCTCACGCCCCGGACGAACGCACCGGGGCGCTTTCTTAGGCAAAATTCAAATTCTCCCCCTTCAAGGAGGTCATCTTTATGACGAAAAAGCAGAAAAAGATGCTTTGCCGCATCCTGATCGCGGCGGTGCTGTTCCTCGCCGCGAAATTCATTCCCATGCCGATGCTCGTCTCCACCGCGCTCTACTTCGCCGCCTATGTCACCATCGGCTACGACATTCTGCGCAAGGCATGGAAGGGCATCTGCAACCATCAGGTGTTCGACGAAAACTTCCTGATGGCGGTCGCCACGATCGGCGCCATCGCGCTCGCCATCTATGAAAAGAGCGGCGACTATGCCGAGGCCGTGGCGGTCATGCTCTTCTACCAGATCGGCGAGCTGTTCCAGAGCTACGCCGTCGGCAAGTCCCGCCGCAACATCACGGCGCTGATGGACATCCGTCCCGACTACGCCAACATCGAGCGCGACGGCAAGCTCGAACAGGTCGACCCCGACGACGTGGCCGTCGGCACGGTCATCACCGTCCAGCCGGGCGAGAAAATTCCTATCGACGGCGAGATCGTCGAGGGCGCGTCCACGCTCAACACCGCGGCGCTGACGGGCGAGAGCCTCCCGCGCGACGTGATGACCGGCAACGAGGTCATCAGCGGCTGCATCAACATGACGGGTGTTTTGAAGGTCAAGACAACGAAGGCCTTCGGCGAGTCTACAGTGTCCAAGATTTTGGAGCTGATGGAAAACTCCAGCTCGCACAAATCCCGCTCCGAGGCGTTCATCTCCCGGTTTGCCCGCGTCTACACCCCCGCCGTGTGCTACAGCGCGCTGGCGCTGGCCATTTTGCCCCCGGTCATCAATCTTTTGATGGGCAATGCCGCCTCCTGGGGCGTGTGGATCTACCGCGCGCTCACGTTCCTTGTCATTTCGTGTCCCTGCGCGCTGGTCATCAGCATCCCGCTCAGCTTCTTCGCGGGTCTCGGCGGCGCAGGACACGAGGGCATTCTCATCAAGGGCTCGAACTACTTGGAGGCCCTGTCGAAAACCAAGATCGTCGTCTTCGACAAGACCGGCACGCTCACGCAGGGCGTGTTCGAGGTCACGGGCGTGCACCACAGCCCGATGGAGGACCGCAAGCTGCTTGAATACGCGGCACTCGCCGAGTGCGCATCCTCGCACCCCATCAGCAAGAGCTTACAGAAGGCCTGCGGCGTGGAGCTCGACCGCTCCCGCGTGACGGACATCGAAGAGCGCAGCGGCCGCGGCGTGGTCGCGGCCGTGGACGGCCACAGCGTGGCCGCGGGCAACGGCAAGCTCATGGATGAGCTCGGCGTCAAGTGGCAGGAGTGCCGCAGCGTCGGCACGATCGTCCACATGGCGGTCGACGGCGAGTACGCCGGCCATATCGTGATCTCCGACGTGGTAAAGAGCGACGCGCGCGATGCCATCGCGGCCCTCAAGCGCGCGGGCGTGCAGAAGACCGTCATGCTCACGGGCGACATTCAGAGAGTCGCCGATCACGTGGCGCAGGAGCTCGGCGTCGACGAAGTGCACGCAGAGCTGCTCCCGGGCGACAAGGTCGCGCGCCTCGAGCGCCTGCTGGGTGAAAAGGGCAAGGATGACTGCCTCGCCTTCGTCGGCGACGGCATCAACGACGCGCCCGTGCTCTCCCGCGCGGATATCGGCATCGCGATGGGCGCGATGGGCTCCGACGCCGCCATTGAGGCCGCGGACGTCGTGCTGATGGACGACGATCCGATGAAGATCGCCAAGGGCATCCAGATCTCGCGCAAGTGCATCCGCATCGTGTACGAGAACATCGTCTTCTCGCTCGGCGTGAAGCTGACGTGCCTGCTGCTCGTCGCCATCGGTATCGCCAACATGTGGATGGGCATCTTCGCCGACGTCGGCGTGATGGTCTTAGCGGTTCTCAATGCAATCAGAGCGCTGCGCACTTCAAAAAACTGACAAAGTCAGTTTTTTGAGCAGAATTTCACTGCGCTCAGCGCACGCGCCAAAGGCGCGCACGTTCGCTCCGTGCAAAGTGTTTTTTGGCACGCACATATCGTTCCAAAAAACGATTTCAATTTATTTGCACCGTGCGCGGCGCAAAGTCTGCGACGCTTATTTTGCCATACGCGGCGCTTGGGCAGCCGTTAGCAACTCTGCTGCTTTACGGATGCCGCATACCCCTTGCGGGTAAAACTCTGCGAGGCTTTTTTCAGCAAAAAAGAGGACGGCATTTGCCGTCCTCTTTTTGTTGTGCATTGCAATGCAGGCTTTCTTTTCGTATAATGACCGTATCAAAACGATTTTGGAGGACACCACCATGAAGGTCAGCGTGATCCAGATGAATATGCGCTCGCTGGAGAGCAAAGCGAACTTTGACCGCGCGGAGGCGCTCGTGCGCCGCGCTGTCGGGGAAAACGGCCCCGACGTTGTCGTCCTGCCCGAGACGTGGAACACGGGCTTCATGCCCGCAGGCGACCTTGCCGCGGCGAGCGATGAAAACGCGAAAGCTGTCCGCGCGCGCTTTTCCCCGCTCGCGCGCGAGCTGAACGTCAACATCGTGGCGGGAAGCGTGTCGAACAGACGCGGCGGCAAAATCTACAACACCGCCTGCGTCTTTGACCGCGCGGGCGCGTGCATTGCCGAATACGACAAGACCCACCCCTTCACGCCGATGGGCGAGCACGAGGTCTACACCCCCGGCGACCACCTCGTCACCTTCACGCTGGATAGCGTGCGCTGCGGCCTTCTCATCTGCTACGAGGTGCGCTTTCCCGAGCTGTGGCGCACGCTGGCGCTGCGCGGAGCGCAGGTCATGTTCCTGCCCGCCCAGTGGACGGCGGCGCGCCAATACCACTGGGAGACGCTCACCGCCGCCCGCGCGATCGAAAACCAGCTCTTTGTCGTCTCGTGCAACGCCTGCGGCGAGCGCGACGGCACGCTGTATGGCGGTTTTTCGCGCATCATCGACCCGCTGGGCGCGGTCTTAGCCCAAGGCGGCGGGGAAGAGGAGATCGTCACCGCCGACTTGGACCTTTCCTCCATCGCACCCCTCCGCGCCCGCGTCCCCGTTTTCCACGACCGGCGGCCGGAGCTCTACCGCCTGTAAAGCGGCAAAAAACGACAGCAAAAGAGGCATCAACAGAAATGAAGATCACCCTGCTTGCATCGTTTCTCGTCATGGCGGCGTATTTTCTCCTACTGTACGCCGGCGTCGGGCTCATTCAGGAGAAGAAATTCTTCTCCTCCGCGCCGCGTGAGGTCTTCGCCGCCGTTCCTGAGAGAAAAGCCGAGCGCTTCCGCGGCGCGCATATCCTCGGCTGGTACCTCGGCATCTTGGCGATGCTGCTGTTTCTCGGTGCGGCAGTCCTCGCCGCGTGGGACGGCGTTCGGAACGGTGTCACCTTCGGCGCGTTTTTCACGCGGTATCTCGTGATCCTCTATGTCATGGAGGCCTACGACATTCTCTTTTTCGACTGGGTGCTGCTGTGCCATTCGAACTTTTTCCCGTATTTTTACCCCGAGGTCAAGGGCATCGCTGCCCCGCAGCTGTTCGGGTACAACAAAAAAGCGCATCTTACGCACTTTCTGCTCTACATCCCCCTCTCCGCCGCCCTCGCGTGGGTTTGCACGCTTTTCTGAGGGGCAATTTCACATCAAAACTTAACAGGACAAGGAGATGCACACGATGAACCGCAAAAAGAGAAAAACGGCCCTCATTCTTCTGGTTGCCGTCCTTTGCGCGATCGTCCTGCTCGGCATCCGCGGGACGCGAAAACCCATCGACAAGACCGTCCCCGCAAGGGTCTACGAGGACAGCAGTACGACTTACGCGCCCTCCTCCATCACCATTTCCGGCACGCTCAAAAAGACGTGGTCCTCCACCAGCTTTGTCGGGACCTTTGCCATGGAAAGTTACGAGCCCTCGTGCAGAGACGGCGTCGAAGCCAAGATCAACTGGGGGGACAACGAGTATCCGATCCTCACATTTTTCTACGCGGGCAACTTTTCACAGCTCGACGTGAAAAGCATCGACATCGACAAAGACATGGACCGCATGATGGTCACCCTGAACGACGGCACGATCATCGCCTCAGAAAACTACTTTGTCCCCACAGAAGCAATGAACGGCAACTAACTGTAATTTTTCCCGCCGCATTTGCCGCCTCCGGCGGCAAACAGTCCAAATCCCTCCCGTGCCGTATTCGCTGCCTCCGGCAGTGAACAGGCCCTCCGCACTAAAAATCGACGCACCAACTTCCGTCTCGCACCCGCCGCATTTTCTGCCCTACGGGCAGAAAACAGGCTCCCCGCGCCGCGCACGGCGCAAAGCGTTGCAGACTTTGCCGCCGCGCACGGCGGCAAATAAATTTCACCCCCTCAAAAAAGAGAGGCTGGCCAAATGGCCAGCCTCTCTTTTTTGAAGAACTTATTCCTCGCGGAAGACAAATCCGTTCTCGTCCGCCTTTTCGATGACGGCGAGTGCCTTGTAGGGGATACCGCTCGCGCGGAAGCGGTCACCGCCGCCCTGGAAGCCCTTTTCCACGGCGATGCCGATGCCTTCGAGCTTCGCGCCCGCCTCGTTGACGATATCGACAAGGCCCTGCACGGCGAAGCCGTTGGCCATGAAGTCGTCGATGATGAGCACGTGGTCGTCCGCGTTCAGCCACTCCTGAGAGACGAGCAGCGTGACTCTCTTCTTGTAGGTGTAGGAGAAGACCTCACTCTGGTACAGGCCGCTTTCGATGTTGTCGCTCTTGGCCTTCTTGGCGAAGAGCATGGGGACGCCGTACTTCTGCGCGCAGATGGTCGCAAGCGCGATGCCGCTGGCCTCCGCCGTCAGAACGACGGTGATCTTGCTGGTGTCGAAATACTTGGCGAACTCGTCCGCAATGTCCTCGAGCAGACGGGTGTCGACGCGGTGGTTGAGGAAACCGTCGACCTTGACGATGTTGCCGGGCAGGACTCTGCCCTCGCGGCGGATGCGCTCCTGAAGAAGCTCCATGGAATTACCCCTCCTGAAAAAATAATTTCTGACGAAATTTTTCGATTGAAATGGTAACTTCCATTTAACAGGATTTTTGTGCAGAATGCAACACGGCAACTTTGACAAGAATTTGTGCTTTTTTTGCCTCTTTCCGTCTATTTTGGCGGCGGGAGCGCCGTTACGTCCCGTTTTGTATCGTTTTGGCAAAGCCCGCGGCAAAAAGCCGCGCGGCGTTGACGGCTTCTTCGAGCGAATTGCCCGCCGTGCCGACCTCAACAAGGAGCGAGCCCGTCGTCATGTGCTGGTTGTAGCGGGAGTTGCGCACGGTGACGGGGCGCATGAGGGTCGGATAGTCTTTGTACAGCGTTTCCTGCACGGCGCAGGCGAGCTTTAAGTTCTCGCGCCAGAGATCGTGACTCAGGCCTCCGCCGTTCGACCCGATGACGAATTCGAGCTGTGCGGCGTTTTTATCTTCGCCGCACAGCAGCTTGAACTGCTGGCCGTTCGCGTCCTGCACCGCGTCGCGGTGCACATCGAGCACGAACGAGATCGAGGGGTACTTTTGCAGATAGCTCTCGATCGACGCGAGCGAGCGGTTGTACGCGCCCGAATAGCTCGGATAGTCGTAGAGCGAGCGGTCGTGCACGACGCTGATGCCCGCGTCGGTCAGCACCTGCGCCATTTCGTCGCCGATGCGGATCATGTTGCAGTTCGTGTCCAGCGTGCGGAACGTGTCGGATACGTCGTATTCCTGCCCCGGCGGCATGGTGTAGCTCTCCGAGCCGTGGGTGTGGATGATGAGCACCTGCGGCCCCTCCGCACCGAGCTTTGCCGCATAATCGCCCGAGAGCATCGAGGCGTCGAGCGCGGCATCCGAGCCGTTGTTGATGTACACATTGCCGAACACCGTATAGCCCGAGGGGTCGGACGCCTTGAGCGTGCGGGCCGGCGAGCCGTTTTCCGTCACGGCGATCTCGTCCGGCGTCTCCTCCTGCGTGAGCACCGTGCCCTCACTGTCCTGCGCGTCGCCCGTTTCGTCCGCGCTGTCATCGGGCTTTTGCTCAAGCTCTGCCGACCATGCCTGCGCGATGTTCTCCTCGCCCTCGCGCAGAAGCGGCGTCGCGTGCAGCGCGAGCGACGTTCGCAGGCTGAGAAAGTCCTCCCCGCCGTCGCCGCGCTCATATCTCAGCAGCATCACGCCCAGCGTCTCGTCCTTGAGCGAGCGGAGCGCATCGCGCGCGTCCTTCGCCGGCGCCGTGACGCTCACGCCCCAGAGCGTCACCGCCGAGAGCGCGAGCGAACACAGCATCCGTCCTGTCCGTTTCTTTTGCATCGTGATTCACCTCTTGGGACAATCCTATGTGCGCACTTGCGCCGATATGACATAGCGCGCCCGCCGCTTTTCGCTTGCAATTTTCGCTTTCGCGTGGTATGGTGATGGCAGCGGAGAAAAACTCATATAGTTTCGCTTACATGGCGCGAAAGTTTCTACGGAGCCGCCGAAAGGCTCTGCTATGGGTGCTCAGCCGGGGGAGAAGTCCCCGGGCGGGGCGCTTTTTCTTTTGCACAAAGCTAAAACAGGAGTGACTGATATGAAGATCCTCAAGGGCAATCTCGTTTCCGCACCGACGCTCGGCAAGCTCGAGATCGTCGAGCACGGCTGCCTCGTCCTGCATGACGACGGCAGCATCCAAAGCGTTGAAAAGGCCGTGCCGCAGAACGCCGACGCGGAAGTCATCGACTACGGTGATAGCCTCATCATGCCGTCTTTTGTCGACATGCACCTGCACGCGCCGCAGTACCCCATGCTCGGCATGGGCATGGACCTGCCGCTGATCGACTGGCTCAACACCTACACGTTCAAGACCGAGGCGCGCTTTGAAGACAGCGACTACGCCCGCCGCATTTACAAAAAGCTCGCGAGCGACCTCATCACGAGCGGCACGACGCGCGTTTGCATGTTTTCCTCCCTCCACACGGACGCGACGCTCATTTTGATGGAAGAGCTCGAAAAGGCGGGCGTCACGGGCTATGTCGGCAAGGTCAACATGGACCGCAACGGCAGCCCCGAGCTTCAGGAGACGACCGAGCAGTCCAAGCGCGAAACGCTGCGCTGGCTGGACGCGTGCGGGCGCTTCCAGACCGTCAAGCCCATCCTGACGCCGCGCTTCACCCCATCGTGCACCGACGAGCTGATGAGCTGGCTCGGCAAGCTCGCCGCGGAGCGCGGGCTGTACGTCCAATCGCACCTGTCTGAAAATAAGGGTGAGATCGCGTGGGTCAGGGAGCTTTGCCCCGACTGCGCGCAATATTGGGAGAGCTACGACCGCGCGGGGCTGTGGAAGGACCATACCGTCATGGCGCACTGCGTCCACTCCGACGAGCGCGAGCGCGAGGCCATGCGCGAGCATGGCGTCGTCACGGCGCACTGCGCGGGGTCGAATATCAACATCTGCTCGGGCGTCGCGCCCGTGCGGACGCTGCTGCGCGAGGGCAACCTCGTCACGCTCGGGTCGGATATCGCAGGCGGCGCGCTGCTGGCGATGAACAAGGTCATCACCATGTCCATCCGCGCGTCGAAGTTCCGCCACATGCAGAGCGACGGAAAGGACGAATTTCTGACCGTCGAGGAGGGCTACTACCTCGGCTCCAGCGCAGGACACGAGTATTTCGGCGGGCACGGCGGATTTGTCCCCGGCGACTATATCCACGCCATTGTCGTCGACGACTCCGACTTTACCGAGGCCGCGCATCCGCTCTCGGTGCGCGAGCGCTTCGAGCGCGCGATTTACATGATGCACCGGCACAACATCGTCTCCGTCTGGTCGGAGGGAAAAAACGTCGTTTGCCGATGAAAGACGGGGGAGAGGGCGCGCCCCTCTCCCCGATTCCGGAAAATCGCAAAAATTTTTGGACAAGCTATTGACAAAAGGCTATCTTATTTGGTATAGTAGCTTCTGTCCTGTCGAGCAGGAATATTTGGCGGCATAGCTCAGCTGGCTAGAGCATGCGGTTCATACCCGCAGTGTCCCCGGTTCAAATCCAGGTGCCGCTACCAGATGCACGGGATGCGAAAGCATCCCGTGTCTCATATGGCCCGTTGGTCAAGTGGTTAAGACACGGCCCTTTCACGGCTGTAACATGGGTTCGAATCCCGTACGGGTCACCACAGTTGGAGGCTTAGCTCAGCTGGTTAGAGCGCCTGCTTCACACGCAGGAGGTCACTGGTTCGAGTCCAGCAGTCTCCACCAAAACCTCACTTCTTCGGAAGTGAGGTTTTTCTTGTTTTCGGCAAAAGGAAAGACATCGTGTCTTTCTCGGGAAAAAACAAAAAGAGGGAACGGAAAAACCGTTCCCTCTTTTTTCATCAGATAGTGGCCGCTTACTTGGCGGCGCGGTAGAGGAAGGAAACGATCTGCGCACGCAGGCAGTTGCTGTTCGGGGAGAAGGTGGTGTCGCTCGTGCCGGTGGTCACGCCCGCGTTGACGGCCCACTGCACGGCAGGGGCGTAGAAGGCGCTCGCGCTCACATCGGCAAAGGCGTTCGTGCCCTCAGCCGCCGGTGCGCCGGCCGCTCTCCACTGGAAGGTGACAGCCTGTGCGCGCGTGACGGAAGCATCCGGGGAGAAGGTCGTGCTGCTCGTGCCGGTGGTCACGTTGTTTTCCACCGCCCACGCAACGGCCTTTTCGTAATACGCGCCGCTCTTCACGTCGGTGAAGGACGTGGTCATGGACTTCGGCTCGGGGCTGCCGTTGGCTCTCCACAGGAAGGTGACCATCTGGCCGCGCGTGCAGCCCGCGTTCGGCGCAAAGGTCGTGGCGGTCGCGCCGGAGGTGATGTTCTTCGCGACGGCCCAGACAACGGCGTCGGCATAGTAGGCGTCGTCCGCAACGTCGGTGAAGGGCAGGGCGGCCGAGCCGTCATAGTTCTTGTCGCTCAGGACGGAGGAGAAGAGGAAGTTGCTGAGGTAGGCATATTCGTCTCTCTGGTGGACCTTATGGGTGAGGGAGTTGGCAAAGAGGACGACATTCATGCCGTTTTCCTTGTAGGCAAAGCCCTGCACGCCGCCGTTCATGTAGGCCTTGAAGCCGGCTGCGCGCTCGGCAGTGTTCGTGGGGATGAAGCCCTCGGTGGGCGTCTTGGTCTTATCGCTCTTGACGAGGACCGTCGCGGAGGCGGGGACCTTGGAGAAGTATCCGAGGCCGTAGGCGTAGAGGATATCGTCGCCGTCAGCAATGTAGCTCGCGTTCACAAGGGTCTTGTTGGGATAGACAACGGGGGTCAGGCAGTCCATCGCGCCGTCCAGCTCGGTGTATTCCACGCCGGCGATGAGGTCAGAGGCGGAAGACGCTGCGGAATAGCTGTAACCGATGTACGGCAGGCCGTTTTTCACAGCGGTCTTTGCGGCGGCGTCGAGCTTCGTCGCACCTGCGGCGGCGTCCGCCTTGGTCACGTCGGAGGTCGTGGTGAAGCCCATGAGGTTCATCGCGGCGGTATCATAGTTCCAGCCGGCGCTCTGGCTGATCTGCGGCGTGTAGACAAAGCCTGCGCCGCTCTCAGCAGGCGTGCCGGGGATGTAGACGGTCGGGGACTTGGTGATGATCTTCGCCTTCACGCTCGTCTTGTCGACGCCCACGGCAGAGAGCAGATACTTGCCCGCGATGGTCTGATAGTCGGCGTAGGAGCAGATGAAATCGCCCATGTGGTCGCCGCTCGTGACCATGCCGACGGTCTTGCCGGCCTTGAGAAGTTCGTTGACGGCAGCGGTGGAGTCTTCAGAGGCATTGGAGAGGATGACGTCCTTATTCTTGTCGCCGGTGAAGTAGGAGGTCAGCGCCTTGGTGTAAGCGAGCGCGTCGTCGTGGTCCATCGCGTCGCCGCAGACGGCGGAGATGCTCTTGTAGGCGGAGGGCTCGGCTACGGTGACCATGTCGAAGCCGCGCGTTTCATTGAAGGAGGTGATGCCCTCGGAGTAGAGGATCGTCCAGCCGTTGATGAGCGTGCCGTCATACAGCGCGCCGTTGGCGACAGAGCGCTTGGCCTGATACATCGAGACGATCATCGTACCGGCGGGGTAGGTAACGCCGTCATAGGTGAATTCCTTTTCAGTCACGTTGACCTTGACGTCGTTTCTCGTGAGCCACTCCATCATGTCGGCCGCGGCCTGGAGGTTGGTCTGGTTCTTGCCGTCGAGCGGGATGATGTAGCACTCGGGATAGAAATTGCCGTTCTGGCCCGCGCCCTTGTACTCGGGACGGAAGACGTCCATCTCCGCGCCCTCGACGTCGTACTGGTCGCACAGCCACTGGCCGACGAGCGCGTAGGCGTCGGAATTGAAGTTCTTCACGCCGCGCTGGAAGATGGTGACCTGGGATTCGAGATAGGAAAGCTTCTCCGCGGCAACATAGGCGGCGTTGCCGAGGATACCGTACTGCGCCGCCTGAGCGGTATCGTCGTTGTAGGCGGGCAGCTCAACGGTATAGGCAACGGTGCCCTGCAGCATAGCAAACTGGGGAGTGTAGCTCGTGGACATATCGTCCCACGGGTCTTCCCAGTAGGTCTCGGTGCCGTTGCCGGTGTAGCTCAGGTAATCGCGCTGGGGGATGACATAGCTGTTGTAGCCGTCGTTATTGGCGACCGCCGCGATGCCCAGCGCCTCGCCGCCGGTGATGAGGTGCTCGGCGAGCAGGTCGTACTCAAAGTTCGGCTCGTGCGGGGGATCGCAGGGCTCGCACTGGAAGGCCTGCACGCGGCCGTGGAACTCGGCAAGCGACATGGGGTTGAACGTGCCGATGAGCTGCTGCATGTTGGCCGTCTCGCTCGTGGTCTGGAAGGAGTTGTCGCGGTTGAGGTCATAGCCGTTGGTGGAGTGTCTCGTCAGGTAAGTACGTCCGTCGACATTCTCCTCGGGGACGAGGATGAAGAACACGTCGGACAAAAGCTCGTCCTTGACGTTCACGCTCTTATTTTCGACGGTGTAATACTTTTCAAGGTCGACCTTGCCGGACTTGCCGTTGTTGTCGGCCGTCAGGTAACCTAAGTAGCTGGCCTTGTCCTTGACGAGGTCGGGGATGGCGACGCTGCCCTCCGCGCCCACAGGGCCCATCTCGGCCTTGAGCTCTTTTTCGCCCGCGGCGGTGAAGCCGGTGAGCGTCTTGTAGTCGATGGTCTTTTCGCTCGTGATCATCTTGGCGAAGTCGAGCACGCCGTCGGTGGCGGCGACCTCGTTGGAGTGGATGTTGGAATACATCACGGGCACGCGGATATCGTCGAGCGCGCCGGACTTGATCTGGGCGAGCACGGCATCGGGATCGGTCTCGGCCTGCTCGGTCAGGGCGAGCCACTTGCTCACGCTCGCCTTGGAGTCGGCCACGATGAGATAGGGCATATCACGGCCCGCGGTGGACTGGCCCATGGAGAATTCTTCCACGTAGAGACCGTTTTTCGTGCCGTTTGCCACGATCGTATCGAGCTCCTTGTAGATCTCCCACATGGTGTTGAAGTTTTCATACGGCGCAACTTTGACGCTCACGGAGCCGAGATCCTTGCCGCTGTTTTTGGCGACGAGATCAAAGTAGCCGCACAGGTCGATGTAGTAGCCGCCGTTCACATGGGGCACGCTGTAGTCGACGCTGGTCACGCCGGTTCTGCGGTTGGTGGAGTAGAAGTAGTTATTCACGTGGAAGCTCACGTCGAGGACGGTCTTGCCGTTTTTCTCGCTTGCGGAGAGCTTGATGTCCGTGAACTGGTGCTCGTCGCCCTCGGTCATCCAGTCATTCAGAGGGCCGCCCGCGTAAGCGTAGGGGAACAGCTCCTCGTTGACGTAGGGGCGGGAATCGTCGCGCTCGAGCGAGAGCGAAACGGTACCGGTGCTGACGGCCGCGGCGAGCGCATCCTTCGTCATGCCGGACACGGGGATGGAGAGGGACACGTCCTTGCCGTTTTCATCGGTGACAAGGGTGATGGTCGTGTCGACCGGGAATTTCGTTCCCAGCAGCGCATCGTCCTTGGGGTTCATGTCCTGGTAGCTGACGGCAAACGCGGACGTGACCGCGAGCGAGAGCGTCATTACCAGGGCCATCAGCAGCGCGAGCGCTTTGCTGACAGAGTTTGGATAATGTTTCATGGTTTTCGTCCTCCAGAGTGGTCTTATGCCGCCACACACAGCGGCGGAAAGTTGATGAGTTTAGTGTAACTCAATAAAAATACATAGTCAAGGGAATATTCATACCTAATCCTGCCAAATTTCAGCGTTGAATCTGTATTTTTGTTCATCATTTTTCACAAAGCAGTGCGTCAAGCCCCCGTCTTTCAGATCCTTTTGTGAATGTATCCGTAAATTTATACAGAATCGCACTGCATAGGATATTCTTCTTCGCCGCGATTGCAAATGACGGCGGGGCGCATTATAATAAGAGGCAATCATCATTCAAACACAGGAGGAACCGAATATGCGGCTGCAAAGCGCAATCTTTACACTGGGCGATACCCTCTTCACCCCCGACGGCGCGGCGCGCGAGGGACTCGACAAGGCGCTCTCACTTTTTAAGATGGAGGGCGTGTGGCTCGGCGCGGTGACGGCGCTCAGCGCGGAGGACGCGCAAAAAGCGCTCGAAAAGGCGGGGCTTAACTCGTATTTCCGCTTCGTGCTGACAGAATCCGTCGCGCTCTGCAAGGCGGACAGCGGCACGATGTTCGAGCGCGCGATGAAGCGCCTGCACTCGCAAAAGGACGATACGATCGTCTTTTCCGGCTCGCTTGCGGCGATCCAAAACGCGAAGGACGCGGGTTTTCGCACCGTGGCGGTGCAGGGAAGTGCGGGCGCGGCGGACTGGTCGACGATGCAGCAACTCGCCACGCAGAGCCTTGCGCAGTACAGCGAATTGCTGTCAGATTCTGTGTGAATTTTGGGAAAACGACAGGATTCGACGTTTTTTAGTTGCGGTCTTTCTCAACTGCGATATAGTAAGAATATAACTATTCAGAAAGGAAGGATCGCGCCATGTCGGATTTCTACTCGGCTATCATCTTCCTTTCGGTCTTTATTATGATTATCATGGACATGCTCGTGAGCGGCAATGATCTGATGGAGCATGACAAAAAGCAGACGGTTTACACGATCTCCGTACTGGTGATCGCATGCATGGTATCGGAATGGTTCGGCGTCTGGATGGACGGAGCCGACCCGTCGCTGCGGACGCTGCATATCCTCGTTAAGACCATCGAGTTATCCACAGCGCCGATCATCACTGTGCTTTGCAGCGACCCGATGACGCCGCTCAAGCATAAAAAGCTCATTTATACCCTCATCGGCGTCCACGCGGGGCTCGAGGTGCTGTCGGCTTTCTTTGGCTTCATCTTCTCGGTCGACGCACAAAACGTTTATCATCACGAAACGTTTTACTGGGTCTACGTGCTGGCCTATGCCAGCGGCGTTCTGCTGTTCATTGGTCAGCTGCTGAGCGAGAGTTCGCACCATTATGGCCTGTATCGGGCGCTTGTTATCGTCCTGCCGGTTTTTTCTTCTGTGGGCTGTTCCTCCAGTACGGTGCCGGAGTGCGCATCATGTGGGCGTGCTCAGCGGTCGATGTTCTGATGGTTTACATCCTGTATTCCGAGCTCACGCAGAAAATCGACACGCTGACTCATCTTCTGAACCGCCGCAGCTATGAGAGCCGTCTCGCCTCGTTGCGCGGGCACGCAGTCATCTACTATTTCGACGTGGACGAGTTCAAGTCCGTCAACGACACCGTTGGCCATGGCGTGGGCGACGCGGTGCTTGCCGAGGTCGGCAGCACGATCTACGCCGTGTTCTCCAAGGTCGGCTACTGCTACCGCATCGGCGGCGACGAATTCTGCGTCATCGCGCAAATCTCCGACACGGCGGCGGAAAAGTATCTTTCGGAATTCCTGCGCGAGCTGACGGCACGGCGAGTGAAAAACGAGCACCTGCCGCACGTGTCGGGCGGCTATGCGTGCTTCAATCCGGTGATCGGCAGCGTAGAGGATACGATCAAACGCGCCGACCGGATGATGTAGCACTACAAGCGCAAGCGCAAAAGCGAAGCGCTCACAAATGATGATACCGTAAAAAGCTGACGATCTTTTGACCGTCAGCTTTTTGTATCTGCTTTTATTTCGCCTCAATCTCCGCGTCTTCCTGCGGCTGGAGCTTGCTGCCAAAATACGCGAGCACCGCGCCGAGGATGGCGCACGCGACGCCCCAGACCATCTCCGCTGTCGAGGCAAAGTCCGTCGGAATGATGATGAGCGTGGAGGCAAGCACGATGCCGATGACGGCGTGATAAGCGATGGAGTAGCGCGTGTCGAAAAGCCTGCTCACAATGCGGGCAAACAGCGCCATCACGCCGACCATGCCAAGCCCCCAGGGGATGAGCACGGCAAGATCAAGCTGCGCGATGCCGTCGATCAGCGGCGTGAGAAGGCCGACCGCCATCAGGATGGACGACGACGTCATCCCCGGGATGATGAAGCTGAAGCCCCACAGCACGCCGCAGAAGAGAAAGCCCCAGAAGTTTGCGGGCATCTCGGCAAATGAACTGAACTTGACGGCCATCAGCGCGCCGAACAGGGCGAGGAAGCTGACGATCAGCGAGATGTACGAGCCGTTGCCGCGCCCCTGCGTGCCCGCCTCGTGCCAGAGGTCGGGCAGCGTGCCGAGGATGAGCCCGATGAAGAGGCACGTGGCGACGGTTTCCGACTGGTGAAACAGCGCAAGGATCACGCTGCCGCCGCCCAAAAAGCCGATCGCCCAGCCGATGCCGACGGCGAGCAGCATCCGCCAGTAGCGTTGAAGCGCGCGCCTGGGGTGCGTGAGCAGCTCCATCGCGGGGCGGTAGATGCCGAATACGACTGCGAGCACGCCGCCGGAGATGCCCGGCAAAATCGCGCCCGCGCCGATGATGATACCCTGCACAATGCGCAGGATACCGTTTTTGATGCGGGAATTTTTCATATTGCTGCCTTTTTATGTGCTGCGCCCGCTGCAAAGCGGCGGAACGCGACGCGGTTTAATAGCCCTTTCTGCGGTCGACGAGGTGATGCATCGGGCGGCCCGCGGCGTAATTTTCCAGATTTTCGCAGAAGAGCTGCACGTTGCGCTCGCAGGTGTAGCCGAGCGTCATGTTGCCCGCGACGTGCGGCGTGAGCAGGAGGTTCTTGGCCTTGCGCAGCGGATGATCCGCAGGCAGCGGTTCGGGCACGACGACATCGAGCGCCGCACCGGCGAGGTGCCCGGAATCTAACGCTTTGATCAGCGCGTCCTGATCGATGGCCGTGCCGCGGCCAACGTTGATGACGTAAGCGCCTTTCGGGAGCAGCGCCATGCGGTCTGCGTTCAGGATGTTCACAGTGTCGCTCACCGAGGGGAGAGACATGAAGAGAAGGTCAGTCTCGGGCAGGAGCTGATCGAGCTCCGTGACGGGATGAACGGCGTCAAAGTCCGCGTTCGCGCGGCCGCTGCGGCTGACGCCGGTCAGGCTCGCGGGATGGAACGCGCGCACACGGCGGGCAAATTCCGTGCCGATGTCGCCCGTGCCGAGGCACGTGACGCGCGCGCCGTGGAGCGAGTGGATGCCGCCCGGGAGCACGCGCCAGCCGCCCTCGCGGATGATCTCGGTGTATTCCATCTGGCGGCGCAGCAGCATCAGCGAGACCATGACAGAATGCTCGGCGATCGTCGTGCCGTAAGCGCCCGAGGCGTTCGTCAGCAGGCAGTCGGGATTCTGATACAGGTCGTCGCGGCAGAAGCGGTCCACGCCCGCCCAGCAGCTCGCGTACCACTTGAGATTGCGTGCGCCCGCGATGACGCGCTGGGACGGATGGCCGTAGAGGATCGTGCAGTCGTCCACATTGCCCTCCGCCGCCTTGGACGAGGGGAAGAAGACGATGTCGTAGCCGCAGCGTGCGGCGGTGTCGCGCAGCGTCTTTTCGTATGCCGGAGTCAGAAAGTCGATGATGACGCCGATTTTTTCATTCATGGTTCAATTCCTCCAAAATCATTTCTGCGACGCGCAGGCCGTCGGCCGCGGCACTCATGATACCGCCGGCGTAGCCCGCGCCCTCGCCGCAGGGATATAGACCGCGCAGGGCGGATTGAAAACTCAAGTTGTCGCGCACGATGCGCACAGGCGACGAAGAGCGCGTCTCCACCGCCGTCAAAACGGCGTCGGGCGCATCGAAGCCCCTTAATTTCCGCCCCAGCATCGGAAGGCCCTCCTCGAGCGCCTCGCACACAAAGGGCGGGAGACAGCCGTGCAGGTCGCACCAGCGGACGGAGGGAAGATAGGTCGGGACGACCTTTCCCGCTCCCGTTGACGGGCGATGCTTGAGAAAATCTTCGACCCGCTGGGCGGGGGCGGCGTAATTTCCACCGCCAAGGCGATAGGCCGCGTCCTCCAGCTCGCGCTGGAACTGGACGCCCGCGAGGGTATCGCCGGACGGGAAATCCTCCGGCGTAACGGAGACCAAAAGTCCGCCGTTGATGTTCTCGCCGTCGCGCGCAAATTCGCTCATGCCGTTTGTCACGACGCGCTTTTCCTCCGACGCGGCGGCGACGACCTCGCCGCCGGGGCAGACGCAGAACGAGAACACGCCGCGCCCCTTTTCCGTGTGGCAGGAGAGCTTGTACGACGTGGGTGGGAGGCCGGGCGTGCCCGCCGCCTCCTTATATTGCGCTAAATCCATGTCGCGCTGGCGGTGCTCGATGCGCACGCCGACGGCAAAGGGCTTGGGCTCCATCGGCACGCCGCGCTTTTGCAGCATTTCGAACGTATCGCGCGCGCTGTGGCCGGGCGCGAGCACGACGTGCTTTGTGGGCAGCGTGTACTCCCCCTCGGGGGCGCTCACGCGCAGCGCCGTGACGCTACCGCTGTTCTGCTCGATATCCACAACCTTGTGGGAAAACCGAACTTCGCCGCCGCGGTCGATGATCTCGCGGCGGAGATTTTGCAGCACCACATATAATTTGTCGGTGCCGACATGGGGCTTGGCGTCGACTAAAATATCCTCGCTCGCGCCGAAGCGGACGAACTCCTCTAAAATATAGCCGTGGCGCAGGTCCTTTGTGCCGGTGTTGAGCTTGCCGTCGGAAAATGCGCCCGCGCCGCCTTCGCCAAATTGCACGTTCGAGGTCAGATCAAGCTCGCCCGTGCGCCAGAAGTGCTCGACATCGCGCTTTCGCTGCTCGACCGCGCGCCCGCGCTCTAATAAAATGGGTCTTGCGCCGCAGCGGGCCAGCAGCAGCGCACAGAAAAGGCCCGCGGGCCCCGCGCCGATAACGACAGGGGAGACCTCCGGCGCTGAAACAGGCGCGGGCGGCGTATATTTCTTCGGCGCGTAGGGCTGCACATTCTTATTCTTGCAGCGCCGTAAAACGCCGGATTCGTTTTTGACCTCGACCGCGCAGGAGCAGACGAGCTTCACGCCCTCGCGCGCGTCGATGGAGCGGCGCAGGAGATGAACGGAAACAAGCGCCTCCTCGCTCACGCGCAGCGCGTGCGCGCAGGCCGCGCACAGCTTGTCTTCCTTTGCCCCCACGGGGAGCTTCAGATTGTCGATGCGAAGCATGTGCGCCGCCTCCTTTTTCTTCAGTCGCGTTTCATTTTAGTATGACGGGAAATAAATCGCAAGGGGAATCGCGCGAATATCACAGAAACTTAAAAAAGTCATCGGGAATTTAAGAAATCGTCAAATAGCGTTCAAGAAATATACATAAATATGCCCTATGATAACACCATTGAAAGCAAAGAGGCTGCAAGCAAGGGTCTCAGTCCATAGGAGGTCATCATCATGTACGAAGACGAAAACAACCTGTATCACTACAGCTATCGCAAGGGCGACGAGCAGAACCCCAACGCCCCGATCGACACGAAGAACTACGCCGAGGACCCGTGGGATAAGAATCCCGGCGGCAGCCCGAAGAAGAAGGGCGGCAGTGGTCTTTCCGGCAAGATCGTGGCGCTGGCGCTGGTGTGCGCGCTCGTCGGCGGCTTCATCGGCGCAGGCGTGAGCGGCGCGACGACCAAGGTCAACAAGACGAGCGTTCAGGTCAGCGACCGCGAGGTCGCGCAGGTGCAGACCGTCAAGGTCGACGGCAAGACGCAGATGTCGATGTCGGAGGTCTACGCCTCGAACGTCAACAGCGTGGTGTCCATCAACGTTTCCGCCACGACCAACTACTTCGGCCAGACCGTGCAGACCGCCGCGAGCGGCACGGGCTTTTTCATCACGGAGGACGGCTACATTCTCACGAACCACCACGTCATCTCTGATGCGAGCAGCGTGAAGGTAACGCTTTACAACGGTGAGACCTACGACGCCAAGGTCATCGGCAGCGATGAGGACTACGACATCGCCGTTCTCAAGATCGACGTGACGGGCGCGACGCCCGTGGTGCTGGGCGACTCGAGCAAGGTCGCCATCGGCGAATCCGTCGCCGCCGTGGGCAATCCCCTCGGCGAGCTGACGTTCTCGATGAGCGAGGGCATCGTCTCCTGCGTCAACCGCGCCATCAATGTTGACGGCACGCCCTTTAACATGATCCAGGTCGACTGCTCCATCAACCCCGGCAACTCCGGCGGCCCGCTCTTCAACAGCTACGGCGAGGTCATCGGCATCGTGTCGGCCAAGTATTCGAGCTACTCGAACACCACCGTGGAGGGCATCGGCTTTGCCATTCCCATCAACGACGTCGTGTCGCTCGTCAAGGACATCATGACCAACGGCTATGTGACCAACAAGGCCTACATGGGCATCACGCCGCAGACGATGACCGCGCAGATGGCGCAGCAGTACCGCTACGACGTGACCGAGGGCGTCTTCGTCTGCTCCGTTGACCCGGACAGCGCCGCCGACAAGGCGGGGCTCAAGCTCGGCGATGTCATCACGAAGATGGACGACACCGACATCACGTCCTACGAAGACCTCGTCGCGGCCAAGAAGAGCTACAGCGCGGGCGACACCGTGACGCTGACCGTCTACCGCGAGGGTAAGACGATCGAGGTAGAGCTCACCTTCGACGCTGTTCCCGAATCGGCGGAAACGAACAATTCCGACCAGAGCACCGACAACAGCTACAATGGTAACGGCGGGTACGGCAACGGCGGGTACGGCAACGGCGGCAACGGCTACTACTCCAATCCCTGGGATTTCTTCAATAATTTCTTTGGATATAATGGCTGATGCCACTGAAAAAGGAGCCTCGAAAGAGACTCCTTTTTTTATTGCCGCGCGCAAGCGCGGCTTTTTTCGCGCCCAAAGGGCGCGGGGAGTTTATGCAGCCCGAAAGGGCTGCTCCTTTTTTGCGCCTATAGGGCGCAGGGGATTCAATCGCAGCGCTGCCGCGCTGCATCCTTTTTCCCGCGCTAGCGCGGGAGGGGGAGCGGCGTGCGCGCCGCGGCACCAAAGGGGGTATTCTCTTTTCGAAGAGAATACCCCCTTTGAATTCCCCAGAGAAAGACGAGGGGCGTCCCCCCTCGACCCCCGACATTGCCAGTCTGGGGCTTGAAGAACTGCTCAGCCTGCGGAATCGGGTGCGGTGTACATGGCTTCGCCATGAATCTTCTGCGAGTCGCTACGTCTTGCAATCGCGCCTTACTGTCGTGAGGCGCGTGTGACGTTTGTCCGGCGGCAGACTGCTTACCGAATGCGGCATTGCTGTGCTCGCCGCATTGATGAGTACTCCGGTAGGCGAAAATTAGTCCGCACTCCTACAAGATCAGCAGAGCGGCAGCGGATAATAGAAGTAGGCCAAGTCGTATAGCAACGCTAACGCGGCAACGCCGCGCGCAGGCATTCCCACTCCGGAGGCATAAAGGTTATTCAACCCTGAGACTGCCAATCAAAAGCCTTTCTCTTGGGGTTCCAAAGGGGCCATTCTCTTTCGCGAAAGAGAATGGCCCCTTTGTTTCGTTCCCCTGTGCAGGGGAAACCATCAGCTCCCGCGTAGCGGGAACTTATTTACTTCTCCTGAGAACTTCACAAACGAGTTTGTAAACCCTCTCCGTGGAGGCGACGTTCAGCCTCTCCTCCACCGAATGCACATCGTGCAGCTCCGGTCCCATGGACAGCGCGTCGAGGCCGGGGATCTTTTCGATGAAGAGTCCGCACTCAAGGCCGCCGTGGGTGGCTTCGATCTTCCCGTCGTGGCCGGTGAGGTCGCGGTAGACCGCTTCGATCTCCTTGCGGAGGGCAGAATCGCGGTCGTATTGCCAGCCGGGATAGTTGCTGCGCTCGCCCACGGTGCCGCCGCCGAATTCGACGATGGCCTTCACGCGCTGAATGAGCATATCCTTCTGCGAGGCGATGCAGGAGCGGACGGAGAAGGAGCACTTCACGCCGTGCTCGTCCGTGCGCATCACGCCGAGGTTGAGAGAAGTCTGCACAAGACCGGGGAAATCGGCGCTCATCTCCTGCACGCCCTGCGGCAGGGCAAGGAGCACATGCAGCAGTCTCGACGTGTCCGCTGCGGAGAATGCGACCGGAACGTCAGCCTTTTCGCACACGAGGGAAATGCCGCCGTCGGTAACGGCGTACTCATTTTTGAGCGTTGCGTCGAATTCCTTGATGAACGCCTCGAACGCGGGCGCATCAGCCGCGGAGACTGCGGCAAGCGCGTCGGCGCGCAGGCAGATGACATTGTCGAACTCGCCGCCCGTCAGCTCATGCACGCGCAGCGAGGGGCAGCGCTCCATCGCGCTATACAGCGTGCGCGCCATCAGGCAGTTGGCGTTGCCGCGGCCCTGATTGATGTTCATGCCGGAGTGGCCGCCCTTGAGACCCGAGATCGTCACGCGGTAGCCGGTCATGCCGTCCGCGCGCTCCTGCTTGAGTTCGAGCGTGCAGTCAAGGCGCACGCCGCCCGCGCAGGACACGGTGAAAACGCCCTCTTCCTCAGAGTCGAGGTTCAGGAGCTTTTTGCCCTTCAAGTCCGAGCAGTCCAGCGCGAACGCGCCGTCCATGCCGACCTCCTCGTCGACGGTGAAGACCGCCTCGATGGGGGGATGGGGGAGCGTTTCGTCGGATAAAATCGCGAGGATCATCGCAACGGCGATGCCGTTGTCGCCGCCGAGCGACGTCTTGTCTGCCCAGACCCATTCGCCGTCGGTACGGACGTCGAGCCCGTCGCGGGTCATGTCCTTGGTGCAGTCCTCGGTCTTGGCGCAGACCATGTCGATATGGCCCTGCAAAATGATGGGCGCGGCGTTTTCATAGCCGCAAGAGCCGTCCTTCCAGATAATGACGTTGTTGCACGCCTCCTGACGGTATTTAAGGCCCAATTCCTTCGCAAAGCCGACGCACAGGTCGCTGATTTGCTTCGTATTTCCGCTGCCGTGGGGAACGGAGCAGAGCTTTTCAAAATAGTAGAATACCTTTTCCGGCTGGAGATTTGATAAGACCGCCATGATATCCTCCCGAATTTTCTTAGTTGATCTGCTTGCGGCGGCTCAGGTTCATCGTGCCGTCCTGCATGTCCTGAATGCTGTCGAGGCTCTTGCCCGTGCCCTCGGCCACGCACTGGATGGCGTTCTCGGCCACCATGGCGTGGATGCCGGTGCGGGCGGTGACGAGCTTATCAAAGCCGCGGACTAAGCTGCCGCCGCCGGTCATGACGATGCCGTTGTTCGAAATATCGGCCACGAGCTCGGGCGGGGTCTTTTCAAGCACGAGGTGGACCTCCTCCATGATGCGCTCGACGGGCTCTTCAAAGGCCTCGAGCATTTCCGCAGACGAGACGGAGATGAGCTCGGGAAGGCCCGTGATAAGGCTTCTGCCCTTGACCTCCATGGTCATTTCCTCTTCCGGCGGGAAGACGCAGCCGATCTGCATCTTCATCTGCTCGGCCGTGCGCTCGCCGACGAGCAGGTTGTGCTTGCGGCGCATATACTTGACAACGGCCTCGTTGAACTGGTCGCCCGCGATCTTGATGGAGGACGATTCGACGACGCCGGAGAGCGAAATGACCGCGATATCGGACGTACCGCCGCCGATGTCGATGATCATGTGGCCCTCGGGCTGGGTGATGTCGATGCCCGCACCGATGGCGGCGGCGACAGGCTCTTCAATGAGGTAGACGCGGCGCGCGCCGGCCTGAATGCCCGCGTCGATGACCGCGCGCTCCTCGACCTCGGTGATGCCGGAGGGAACGCAGATGATGATGCGCGGCTTGAAGAGCTGGAAGCCCATGACTTTATGCAGGAATTCCTTGATCATGCGCTCAGTGACCTCGTAGTCGGAGATGACGCCCTCGCGCAGGGGACGGATGGCGATGATGTTGCCCGGCGTGCGGCCCAGCATGGCCTGCGCGTCCGCGCCGACCTTCAAGAGCTTGCCGGTGTTCTTGTCGAGCGCCACGACCGAGGGCTCGTTGAGCACGATGCCTTTATCCTTAATGTAGATCAGCACCGACGCGGTGCCCAGATCCATGCCGATGTCTTTGGTAAAAGAAAACATAGCGTGTTACCTCTTATTTTTCTGAAAACTAAAATGAGCGATGCTCATACTTTCCCATGATGTTTTTATTATAACGGCTCGAAATTGAGTTTGCAATAGCATTGTGCGCGATTTTCCGCACGGTATCAGGGGAAAATAAGGAAAAACATACCCCTGCGCCGCTGATTTTCGCGTCCGCAGACGCGAAACATTTGAATCGTTTTTACCCGCGGCGTGTACGTGGGTAAAAACACTTTGCGCGGAGCGCGTGTCGAACCTGTGAGGCACGAAGCGCAGCGAAACTTTCTCAAAAAAGAGGCGTCGCCTCTTTTTTGAAGACTTTAGTCTTCGTCCGCCGCGGCGAGGGTGGCGCAAATGACTCTTTCCGCGCCAGCTTCCCGTAAAACTCTCGCGGCTTCGCGGAGTGTGGCGCCGGTGGTGAGGATATCGTCGATGAGCAGGATGCGCTGACCCTTGATCTTGTCCTCATTGACGGCAACGTATGCGCCGACGACGTTTTTCTGCCGCTCCTCACGGGACGAAAGCGACGACTGCGCGACGTTCTCCTTCGTCTTTTGCAGCAGCGTTTCCGGCGCGACGCTCCAGTGGCGGCAGGTCTCGCGCGCCAAGAGATACGACTGGTCGTAGCCGCGCTCTTGCTTGCGCTTTTTCGACACGGGGACATAGGTAACCAAATCGAACTCTCCGCCGAAATGCTCGGCGGCGGCCTGCGCTAAAACATCGCCAAAGCCCGTGCAGCGGCTCTGGCTCGCGTGGAATTTGTAGTTCAGCAGCGCCTCGCGCACGATGCCCTCGTACTTGAGCGGGGCAAGGCACGCGCCGATCTCCGCTCTCTCATGGAGCGGCGTTTTGCAGTAGGGGAGCGCCTTTTCGCACTCAGAACACACGCCGTGAACGCCGGGTTTTCCACAGAACGCGCAGCGCGGTGGAAAAAGTAAGGACGCGAGCGATTCCAAAAAGCTCATTTTTCCTCCCCACCTTTCCGAAGCCGCCACTTGAGGCCGCTGTAGCGGCGGCTGCGGCGGTCGTTCTCCGCCATTTTGTTCACGGCGGAATCGTCGCCGACGATGACGAGCAGCTCTCGCGCGCGGGTGATGGCGGTATAGAGCACGCCGCGCACCATCAGCGACGGCGCACACGGCGCGCCGACGAACACAACGCCGCGGTATTCGCTGCCCTGCGCCTTATGTACGGTCATGGCGTAGGCCATGTCGAGCTCTGCGAGCATGTCGGACGTGTAGGTCGCGGTGCGGTCGTCGAAGACGATCTCCAAAAGTTCGCCGCTCGGGTCGATCTTTGCGATCTTGCCGACGTCGCCGTTGAAGATGCCCGTGCCGGCGGTGCCGTCCTCCTTCTGCCAGACGACGTCGTAATCGTTGCGCGTCTGCATGACGCGGTCACCCTCGCGGAAGATGAGCTCGCCGAAGCGGCGCTCCTGTTTGCCGGGCTTCGGCGGATTCAGCGCGGCCTGCAAAGCGAAGTTCAGCGACCGCGTCCCCGCGTCGCCGCGGCGGGTTGGGGTGAGCACCTGCAATTCGTCCGCGGGGATGCCCATCTTGTCGGGAAGGCGGGTTTTGCACAGCTCGACCACGGTTTCGACCAATCGCACGCTGTCGCGGCGGGGGAGGAAGAAAAAGTCGTTCGCCGCCGCGTTTTTGAGCTTGGGCGGCATGCCGGTGTTGACGAGGTGCGCGTTGCGCACGATCATCGACTGCTCGGCCTGACGGAAAATGTCGCGCAGGGCGACGGTCGCAACGCGGCCGCTGCGAATGAGGTCGGAAAATACGTTCCCCGCGCCGACGCTCGGAAGCTGGTCGGGGTCGCCGACGAGCACAAGGCGGCAGCCCGGGCGCAGCGCCGCGAGCAGCGCGCGCATCAGCGAGAGGTCGACCATCGAGGTCTCGTCCACAATGAGCGCATCGGCCTCGAGCGGTTCCTTTTCGCCTTTGGTGAACGTCACCTCGCCGGTCTGGTCGTTGAAGGTCATGCCGAGCATGCGGTGGATGGTCTGCGCGTCGCGGTCGCAGAGCTCGCCCATGCGCTTGGCGGCGCGGCCCGTGGGGGCGGCGAGCAGAACGTTCAATCCCATGCGCTCGAAGAGCGCAACGATGGCGCGCACGCTCGTCGTCTTGCCCGTGCCGGGGCCGCCGGTGAGCAGCAGCAGCTCTTCCTTCGCCGCAAGCTCGACGGCCTGACGCTGGAGCGGCGCGTACTGCACGCCCTGCTCGCGCTCGATCTCGGCGATGACGCGCTCGACGCCGCGCAGGGCGTCGGGCTTGTCCGCGAGCATCGCCTCGATGCGCGTGACAACATAGGTCTCGTCCTCCCACGACTGACGCAAATAGCAGGCTGTCACGTTCGCGACACCCTCCTGCACGATGCGGTGGATGGCGATGAGATCGTCGAGGCTTTTTTCCACCGCGTCGACATCGCAGTCCAAAAGCTGGGCCGTCGCGGCGAGGAGCTTTTCGCGCGGGAGGAAGACGTGTCCGCCCGCGTCGCGGTTGTGGGAGAGCTCGAATGTCAGCCCCGCCTCGGTGCGGAGCGACGCGTCGCCGCCAAAGCCCATGGAGAGCGCGATCTCGTCGCAGAGGGAAAAGTCCACGCCGAACGCGCTGTCGGACAGTAAGTACGGGTTGCGCTCGAGCGCGGCCATGGCGTTTGCGCCGAAGCGCCGGTAGAGCGGCACGCTGAGCGCGGCGGGCAGATCGTAATGCGCCAGAAATTCCATCACGCGGCGAAGGCCCATCTGCTCGTTGAAGGCCGCGGAGATCTCCTGCGCGCGGCGGGCGGTCATGCCCTTGATGGCCGTGAGCTTTTCCGGCTCGGATTCGAGCACCTGCAGCGTCTCGATGCCAAATCTGGCGACGAGCTTTTCCGCCGTCGCGGGGCCGACGCCGCGCACGACGCCGGAAGCGAGGTAGTTTAAAATCTCCGTCTCGTTCGACGGCAGGTACCGCTCGACCTCGCTCGCGGAAAACTGCTCGCCGTACTGCGGGTGGGAGGAAAACGAGCCGGTCGCCGTCAGATTTTCGCCCGGCGCCGCGCAGGGGACGCAGCCAACGAGCGTTAAAAGCTCGCCGTCGTCCGTCACAAGGCGCAGCACGGCATAGCCGTTTTCCTCATTCTGGAAAACGACGGACAGGACCGTGCCCATGATGGTCGTTTCTTCTCCCATAACTGTCTCCTAAGTGAAAAAATCGGTCAGTTCTTCCCTTTGGCAGAGATAGACCTCGTATTCGCTGCGGCACAAGAGCTCCGCCACGCGGCGCGGCTCGTCGGCAAGGCCGCAGTCCACGATGACGACGCGCGAAAAGCCGCCCTCTTCATAGCGCGACCTCAGCAGCGCGCGCACCGTGTATTCGAGCGTCTTTGCCTCGCCGCACGTCTCGATGACCGCCGTGGCGGGGATGGTGCCGCGCCGCCGCGGGTGCACGATGGCCGAAACGAGCAGAAAGATCACCGCCGTTAAGCCGATGGCAGCGAGCGCCGCGACAACGCCGTCCTGTAAAAGCCGCATATCATCACCTCGCGCCATTCTACGGCGCGGACGGGCGATGGGTGAATCTTAACGCAGCATTTTCCTGAGATACTGGCCCGTGTAGGACTGCTCGCACGCGGCAACCTCCTCGGGCGTGCCGCAGGTGACGAGCGTTCCACCGCCGCTGCCGCCCTCGGGGCCGAGGTCGAGCAGATAATCCGCGCACTTGATGACGTCCAGATTGTGCTCGATGACGAGCACGGTGTTGCCCGCGTCGACAAGGCGCTGCAAAACCTCAAGGAGCTTTTTCACATCGTCCGTGTGGAGACCCGTGGTCGGCTCGTCGAGGATATAGATGGTGCGCCCCGTGGAGCGCTTAGAAAGCTCGGTCGCGAGCTTGACGCGCTGGGCTTCGCCGCCGGAGAGCGTCGTAGACGACTGGCCGAGGCGGATATAGCCGAGACCGACCTCGCTGAGCGTGCGGAGCTTGGCTTCGAGCTTTGGAAGGTCGCGGAAGAATTCGAGCGCCTCCTCCACGGTCATTTCCAGCACGTCCGCGATGCTCTTGCCCTTGTAGTGGACCTCGAGCGTTTCGCGGTTGTAGCGCTTGCCCTTGCAGACCTCGCAGGGCACGTAGATATCGGGCAGGAAGTGCATCTCGATCTTGAGCTGACCGTCGCCCGAGCAGGCCTCGCACCGGCCGCCGCGGACATTGAAGCTGAAGCGGCCCGCGGCATAGCCGCGCGCCTTCGCGTCCGGGGTCGAGGCGAAGAGGTCGCGGATGTCGTTAAATAAATTCGTATACGTTGCGGGGTTGGAGCGCGGCGTGCGGCCGATGGGGCTCTGGTCGATGCAGATGACCTTGTCGAGGAATTCCTCGCCCTCGATAGCCTTACAGCGGCCGGGGTGGACCTTCATGCGGTTTAAGTCCGCGCCGAGCTTTTTGTAGATGATCTCGTTGACGAGCGACGATTTGCCGCTGCCAGACACGCCCGTGACGCACGTGAACGTGCCGAGCGGGATCGAGACGTCGAGGTTTTTGAGGTTATTTTCCTGCGCGCCGCGCACGGTGAGGAAATTGCCGTTGCCTTTTCGGCGCTCTTTCGGCACTTCGATCTTTTTCTTTCCGCTCAAATACTGGCCGGTCAGGGAATTCGGGTTTGCCATGACCTCCTGCGGTGTGCCGCAGGCCACGACCTGACCGCCGTGCGCGCCCGCGCCGGGACCGATGTCGATGAGGTAGTCCGCCGCGCGCATCGTGTCCTCATCGTGCTCGACAACGATGAGCGTATTGCCGAGGTCGCGCAGTCTCTTGAGCGTGGCGAGCAGCTTGTCGTTGTCGCGCTGGTGCAGGCCGATGGACGGCTCGTCGAGGATATACAGCACCCCCATCAGGCTGCTGCCGATCTGCGTGGCAAGCCGGATGCGCTGGCTCTCGCCGCCGGAGAGCGTTGCGCTCGCGCGCGAAAGCGTCAGATAGTCCAGACCGACCGACTGCAAAAAGCCGAGGCGGTTTTTGATCTCCTTCAAAATGCGCTCGCCGATACGCAGCTGCTGCTCGGTAAGCGCGAGGGAATCGACAAACGCGATCTCCTCCGTCACGCTCATGCGCGTGAACGCGTCGATGTCCATGCCGCCGACCGTCACCGCCAGCGACTCGCGCCGCAGCCTGCGGCCCTGACACGCGGGGCAGGGGCACTCGCTCATGCACTCCTCCAGCTCCGCGCGCACGCTCTCGCTCTGCGTCTCCTGATAGCGGCGTTCGAGGTTGTTGACGATGCCCTCAAACGGCTGGTAGAGCACGCCCTTGCCGCGCGGCTGATCGTAGTGCAGCTCCAGCTTTTCGCCCTTCGTGCCGTAGAGAATCACGTCCATGACCTCCGGCGAGAGTTTTTCCACCGGCTCGCGTAGCGAGAAATGATATTTCTTCGACAGCGCGTCGAAGTACATCCTCGAGATGCCGTCGCCGCGCACGTTGTTCCACCCCGACGCGCAGATCGCCCCGTCGAGGATGGAGAGCGTCTTATTCGGAATGACCAGCTCCGGATCGACCTTGAGCTGGCTGCCGAGACCCGTACAGGCCGGGCACGCGCCGAAGGGATTGTTGAACGAGAACATCCGCGGCGTCAGCTCCTCGATGGACACGCCGCAGTCCTCGCAGGCGTAGTTCTGCGAGAACAGAATATCCTGCTCGGGATTGAGCACGTTGATAAGCACCAGTCCGCCCGAGAGCGCCGCGGCGGTCTCCGCCGAGTCGCTCAGGCGATGCACCACATCGGGCTTTAGAATGAGGCGGTCCACCACGACCTCGATGCTGTGCTTGATGTTCTTTTCGAGCTTGATCTCCTCGCTCAGATCGTACATACTCCCGTCCACACGCACGCGGACGTAGCCGGACTTCCTTGCATCCTCGAAAACTTTGGCGTACTCGCCCTTCTTTCCGCGGATGACCGGCGCCATCACCTGAATGCGCGTGCCCTCGCCCAGCGCCATCACCTGATCCACGATCTGATCGATGGTCTGCTGCTTGATCTCTTTTCCGCAGTTCGGGCAGTGCGGCGTGCCGATCCGCGCCCAGAGAAGGCGCAGATAGTCGTAGATCTCCGTCACCGTACCCACCGTCGAGCGCGGATTCTGCGAGGTCGTTTTCTGGTCGATGGAGATGGCGGGGGAGAGGCCGTCGATGTAGTCCACGTCGGGCTTTTCCTTCTGCCCGAGAAACATCCGCGCGTAGGACGACAGGCTTTCCACATACCGCCGCTGTCCCTCGGCATAGATGGTGTCAAACGCCAGCGAGCTTTTTCCGCTGCCGGACAGTCCCGTGATGACGGTCAGCTTGTCGCGCGGGATGCTCACATCAATGTTCTTGAGATTGTTCTCCCGCGCGCCCTTGACAAAAATTTGATCCAACATGTAATATTGCTCCAAAATAATACGATTTGTAGTCAGTTTTCCACGATAATGTCCGCCGTCTCCGCGCGCACCAGCCCCATCAGGTCGGCGGGCTTGACCTCCACCTGATAACCGATCTTCCCCGCGGACACGATGACCGTCGGCAGGTTTTCCACCGAGCTGTGGAAAACCGTTGGGAACAGTTTCTTCATGCCCACCGGCGAGCAGCCGCCGTGAACATAGCCCGTGAGCGGCAGCAGCTCCTTTTGATGCAGCATCTCGATGCTCTTCTCGCCCACGGCGCGCGCCGCCTTCTTGAGATCAAGGCTCTCCGCCACCGGCACGTCGAACACATAATATTGCCCGCTCGCGCCCCGCGCCACCAGCGTCTTAAAGACCTGCGCGGGATCAAAGCCCATGCTTTTCGCGACGGTCACGCCGTCCACCGCCACGCCCTCCTCGTGCGGATAGCTGTGCGGCGTGTAGGCGAGCTTCTTCTGCTCCAGCACGCGCATCACATTCGTCTTTTCTTCCTTATTCTTTGCCATCTTCGTTCACCTCAATACATACACGCAGGCGAGGATGCACCCCAGCCCTAAAAATACCATCAAACTCACCGGCTCGCCGAAGGCGAGGATGCCCACGAACGACGCGACCACCGGCTCCAGACTCGCCAGAATGCTCGCCTTGCCGCTCTCGACCCTGGCAAGGCCGTTCGTATACAGCAGATACGGCAGCACCGTCGAAATGACGATCAGCCCCAGCGCGACGAGGACCATTCTCCCGTCCGCGAACACCGTGCGCATCTCGCCCGCGTCGAGCAGGAAGAGTGAGCCGAGCCCGCCGAACACGAACGTCCAGTACACCACGGTGAACGGCGTATAGTGCCGCAGGCCGAACGGCGCGAAGATGGAGTAGAGCGCGTAAAGGAGGCCCGCGCCCAGTCCGAACAGCACGCCCGCCGCCGTCACGCTCGCGTCCCCGCTCCATACGCCCGTCACAAACGAGCAGCCGAGCAGCGCCAGCGCGAGCGCCAGAATCTTCTTCCTTGTGATCCTTTCGCGGAACACCGCCGCGCTCATCAGCACGACCATCGCCGGCGCGGTGTAGAGCAGAATGGCGCTCACCGCCAGCGAACACAGCTCCTGACACTTGAAGTAGCACAGCGTAAAAAAGACCATGCTCACCACACCCGTGCCGAAAAAGATGGGCAGGTGCTTCGCTTTCACATGGAATACGCTCCGCTCGCGCAGCGCGAAAATCAGCGTCAGCAGCACAAGTCCGCCGAAATTGCGGATGACGACGATGTTCGCCGCGCCCATGCCCGCGCGCATCAGAAAGCGGTTGAACAGCCCGATGCAGCCCCAACAGGCCGCCGCACCGAGGATATTCAGATAGGGAAGGTATTTTTTCATGGCTTTTTCTCTCTTATTTTTGTTCCTTGCGCAGCTCGATGATGCGGTCGCGCAGCACGGCGGCATACTCGAACTCGAGCATCCGGCTCGCCTCCTGCATCTGCTTTTCGAGCTTGCGGATTTCCTCGTCCCGCTCGCGCTCCGAGAGCTTGCGCTTGCCGCGCCGGCGCGCGCCGTCCTCGTCCTTCTTGGAGATCTCCAGGATCTCGCGCACGTCCTTGCGGATGGTCTGCGGCACGATGCCGTGCTCCTTGTTGTACTTGTCCTGAATGGCGCGGCGGCGCTCCGTCTCGTCCATGGCGCGCTTCATCGACGGCGTGACCGTATCGGCGTAGAGAATGACCAGACCGTCCGCGTTTCGCGCGGCGCGGCCGATGGTCTGCACTAAACTCGTCTCGCTGCGCAGGAAGCCCTCCTTGTCCGCGTCCAGAATGGCGACGAGCGACACCTCCGGCAGGTCGAGGCCCTCGCGCAGCAGGTTGATGCCGACGAGCACATCGAACTCGCCCAGCCGCAGGTCGCGGATGAGCTCCATGCGCTCGATGGTCTCCACGTCCGCGTGCATATAGCGCACGCGCACGCCCACCGTGCGCAGATATTCCGTCAGGTCCTCCGCCATCTTCTTCGTCAGCGTCGTCACCAGCACGCGCTCATTGCGCGCGGCGCGGGCGTTGATCTCGCCCACAAGGTCGTCGATCTGCCCCGTGACGGGCCGCACCTCCACGCGCGGATCGAGCAGACCCGTCGGGCGGATGACCTGCTCCACGATCTGCCCCGCGCGCTCGCGCTCATAGTCGCCCGGCGTCGCGGAGACGTAGATGCGCTGATGCACACGCTGTTCAAATTCCTCAAATCGGAGCGGGCGGTTGTCATACGCGCAGGGCAGGCGGAAGCCGTACTGCACCAGCGCGTCCTTGCGCGCGCGGTCGCCGTTGTACATCGCCCGCACCTGCGGCAGCGTGACATGGCTCTCGTCCACAAAGAGCAGAAAGTCCTTGGGGAAGTAGTCGAGCAGCGTCATGGGCGCAGACCCCTCGGGCCGCGCGGAAATGACGCGCGAATAGTTCTCGATGCCCGTGCAGTAGCCCAGCTCGCGCATCATCTCAATGTCGTACTTCGTCCGCTGGTGGATGCGCTGCGCCTCCACCGCCTGTCCGTTGTCGGTGAAGAATTTCTCCCGCACCTCCAGCTCGCGCTCGATCTCCTCGATGGCGCGCTCCATCTTGTCCTTCGTCGTCACATAGTGCGACGCGGGGTAGATGACCGTGTGCTGCAAGGTCTTCGTCACCACGCCGGTCACGGGCTGGAACTCGCGGATGGCGTCGATCTCGTCGCCGAAGAACTCCACGCGCACCGCGCGGTCGCGCCAGTAGGCAGGGTAAATGTCCACCGCGTCGCCGCGCACGCGGAAGCGGTTGCGCTCAAAGGCGACGTCGTTGCGCTCGTAGCGAATTTCGATGAGCCGCTTTAAGAGAAAATCGCGCTCCATCGTCATGCCCGGGCGGAGCGAGATCATCAGCTTTTCAAAGTCCTCCGGCTCGCCGAGGCCGTAAATGCACGAAACGGACGAGACGACGATCACGTCGCACCGCTCGAGCAGCGCGCAGGTGGCCGAAAGCCGCAGGCGGTCGATCTCCTCGTTCGTCGAGGCGTCCTTGGCGATATAGGTGTCGGTGTGGGGGATATAGGCCTCGGGCTGGTAATAGTCGTAGTACGAAACGAAGTATTCCACCGCGTTTTCGGGAAAAAACTCTTTGAATTCCGCGCACAGCTGCGCGGCGAGGGTCTTGTTGTGCGCCAGCACGAGCGTCGGCCGCTGGACCTTTTCGATGACGCTCGCCATCGTGAACGTCTTGCCCGAGCCCGTGACGCCGAGCAAGACCTGCTCGTCGAGGCCCATCTTCACGCCCTGCGCCAGCTTTTCGATGGCCTCAGGCTGGTCGCCCGTGGGCTTGAAGGGCGCGTGCAGCTTAAATTCCATATCCGTTTCCCTTTCTTTCGGGCAGAAGTCCGTTGTGCCGCAGCGAGACGAAGTCGTCGTCCGCGACGATGATGTGGTCGGCGAGCTCGACGCCCACAGTGCGCAGCGCGTCGAAGGCCGAGAGCGTCGTCGCGTTGTCCGCGGGGGAGGGGAGCGCCACGCCGCTCGGGTGGTTGTGGGAAAGAAGCACGCTGCTCGCGCCGCACTTGAGCGCGTTTTCCACAATTTTGCGCATATTGAGCTGGACGCTGTCCGTGTCGCCCTCGGCGACCAAATGGCAAGCGAGGAGGCGGCCCTTGGCGTCAAGGCACGCCTCGTAGAGCTTTTCCTCCCGCTCGCCGAGAAAGAGGTCTAAAAAGTACGCGCCCGCCTGCTCGGTATCGCTGAGGATCGTCTCGTGCACGCCGGAGGACGCGCGGATGCGGCGCATCAGCGGGAACACGAGAGAGATGAGCGTCGAGGCGTTCTCGCCGATGCCCTCGACCTCCTCAAGCGCCGCGCGATCGGCGGCAAACACCGCGTCGAGCGAGCCGAATTTTTCCATCAGCCGGTGCGCGATGGGGTTCGTATCCTGCCGCGGCACGGCGTAGTAAAGGAGAAGCTCAAGCACCTCGTGGTCGGCGAACGCATCGAGCCCGTGGGCGCGGAACTGCTCTTTTTTGCGCGAGCGATGTCCTTCGTGTACCGGCATGTGTGCTCTCCTTTCCGGGGTGTTTTTGCCGCAAAACGCGGCAGTCTTCTCCTATTTTTGTCTTAATATTGTATTTTATCACGGAGAGAAAAATCGTACAAGTGTTTTTTGAATTTTATCTCCCGTCGGGAGATGCGCAGGCAAAGGGGGAGGTTCTCTTTCAAAAGAGAACCTCCCCCTTTGAATCCCCCAAGAGAAAGGCAGGGGGCGTTTCGATTTCGCCCCCTGCACCCCCTAACGA
>ERZ773138.656-NODE-656-length-39604-cov-4.992693_pt1 | contig 39604 bp, 31 predicted proteins | sample MGYA00511114_ERZ773138 | MGnify/ENA primary metagenome ERZ773138 (study PRJEB29015, sample SAMEA2737805) | human gut metagenome | biome: human gut; feature: human-associated habitat; material: faeces | place: China | collected 2012 ...
GAAGGCGCGGTGCATGAGCGAGTTGCCGTCGATGACGGCGATCTTCTTCGGCATGGGGCGAGGTCCTCCGTCGGCTTGGATGTTAGGTTGACAAGTATAGCAGAGGGGCGTTGTCCGCTTCGGGGTCGGGCCGTGCCCAGTCGCTCGGGCAGTCCTGCTCGCACGAACAGCCCACCGGGCTGTTCCTTATCGCTTCACGCCTCCAAAGCGACGATCGCGGTGAATATAGTGGTCGATGGAGCGCCACAGCACATCACGGCCGCAATCCGGGAACAGTTCCGGCACGAAGTCGAGTTCCGCGTAGGCGGCTTCCCACGGCAGGAAGTTGGACGTGCGCTGCTCGCCGGACGTGCGGATCACCAGATCGCAATCGGGAATATCCGGGTTGTACAGGTGCTCGGCGATCATCTTCTCCGTCACACGATCGCCGGAGATCTTGCCGTCACGCACCTCACGTGCGATGGCCGCGCAGGCGTCCGCGATTTCGGCGCGGCCACCGTAGTTCAGGCAGAACACCACGTCGATGGTCTTGTTGTTCTTGGTTTTCTCCTGTGCCACTTCCAGCTCGTCGATGACGGATTTCCACAGCTTCGGACGGCGGCCGGACCAGCGCACGCGCACGCCCCACTCGTTCATCTGATCGACACGACGGTGGATGATGTCACGCGAGAAGCCCATAAGGAAACGCACTTCCTGCGGCGAACGCTTCCAATTCTCCGTGGAGAACGTGTACAGAGACAGGTAGCGCACGCCCGCTTCGATGGCGCCGGCGATGGTGTCGAACACCACCGGTTCGGCCGCCTGATGGCCGTCGGTGCGGATGAGTCCGCGCTGCTGGGCCCAACGGCCGTTGCCGTCCATGATCACGCCGACGTGGCGCGGAACCTTGTTCTTTGGAAAATCGGGAATGATCGACGGATCAGAAAACGGTGCCGCCGGAATGTCAAGGGATTTGTAATCCACGTTCTCAAAAGCCATACCCGCTAATCTAGCAAGCGTATGGAACGAATCGGCCGTTCCAAATAGTATTCGCCCCATTCTTCCACTATTTGGTGGGTTTCCCGTTGAATCGACGCGGCCGCCGGAACACCGTCCAGCTCCCCCCAATCGCCATCGACAAGCGCCGAAAGCCGGCAAATCGCATCCCACGACACCGCTTCCGATTCGGGGGTATGGTCGGCGGCGCACATCAGGCCGCCGGCGGGAATCGAAAAATACCAGGACAGCGTGGACGAAATCGGCTCGCCGCACACCACGCAGACGCGCAGACGGGGTGTCCAACCAGCGATCGCCAGCGCACGCAGCACGTACGAATCGCCAATCGTGGACGGCTCGTGCGCATGTTTGGCAAGCGCGTTCAACGCGCCCAATACCAGCCGGTATTGGGCGACCGCAGGCTCCTTTTCCGTGGCGACCAGCTTGTCGGCGGTTTCGCAGATCACGTTCGCCGCCGTATACGCTTGAAAATCGGCGCAAATCGGCCCTGCATACGCGGCGATCGATTCGGCTTGGGACACGACGTCGAGCGAACGACCTTCCGCAATGAGCAGCGCCACGCGCATGAACGGTTCGAGTCGGCCTCCGAAACGCGATTTGGTACGGCGCACGCCTTTCGCGACGGCGCGTACTTTGCCATGGTCACGTGTGAGCAAGGTGAGTATGCGGTCGGCTTCGCCGAGTTTGGCGGTGCGCAGCACCACGCCTTCGTCTTGATACAGCGGCATCGCACCTCCTTTTCTTGCCGTTCATCGCATCCTGTTATGCATACGCTCGCCGCACGTGCGCGTTCCGAAATACATTCGCCCCGTCAGTAGATGAACAGCCCCCAGAACGCGAACACCAGCAATACGCAGAACATGGCGGCCACGGTCAGCCAGAACATCACGCGTCCGAACCGCGTGGAAGCCAGCACCGGCTGCCGTCCGCTGACGATTTCGCCGATAGCACCCTTACGTGGCGGCCACTGCGCGATGCCTCGATGGGTTGCCTCTTCGATCAGCCGCATGAACACGCGGGACCATGCCCACACCACGGCGACGCACACGATCTGGATCACCGGCCAGCTCCAATACATCACGCCCGGATTCTCCACTGGGGCACTGCCCCATGCCAGTTTGACCACACCCATGATCACATCGCCAAGGCCGGCGCAGAACAGCACGAACGTGGCCATAGTGGCGATAGTCAACGTGACCAGCGAGTTTTTGAACCCTTGCGCAAGCCCCAGCCGATACCGTCGTCCGTGGGCACGCGCCCAGATTTTACGCATCAGCACGGCGAGCCACAGCACGCCTGCGGCAAGCAGCAGCACCAGCATGCTGGCATGCAACGCGACCAGGTAGATGGTCAGGCCGCGATTGGCTTTGAGGTCCAATGGCACTGCGATTGACTGGTACATTCTGGTGCCGGCCACGCGTTCGCTGGTCTGTTTGAGTCCGTGCGTGGTGCCGACGGCCCAGTCGACCACATCGTCCACGTACGCGTCGGCGAACGGGGTTCCGGAATTGGCTTCGTCGCCGAGCCTCAGCACATGGTTGGCGATGGGGTACGTGCGTATGGTGACGTCCCAGTTGCCGGCCTGGTGAGCCAGATCGACGATTTTCTCCGTGCCTTCCACCTGCGCGGTCATGACGTCTTTCGTGCCATACGCCACCAATGTCGGAATGGCATACGCTTTCGGCGTCAACGTGTCGATGTCGAGGTTGGTGAGTCCGAACAGGGACGCGTCGATATTGAATACGCGGCGGACGATCGACTGGTAGCCGTCATGCGCGCCGACGAGCGCGAAGTCCTGTGCGGCGAGGAAGCCCAGCGAATACCGCGGCTCGTAGACCATCGGACTGAGCAGCACCTGAAAAGCGACGTCCGGATCGCGCTGCAGCAGATACGATGAGATCCATGTGCTTTCGGAAGTGGCGTAGATGCCCACTTTGGAGGCGTCCACCGTATCCATTTTCCGCAGGAGGTTGATGACCTGGTCGTAGATGGCGGCGGAACCCGGGTAGTCGCGATTGGCGTCGTTGGTGGACCAGACCGGCTTGTCAAGCACCGCCGTCACGAATCCCGCCGAAGACAGGTCGGAGGCCATGTCGCCGAAGGAATTGTCGCAGGTGCCATAGCCGGCGCCGTGCATGAAAACCACACCGGGACGTCCGTTCCCAGCCCCTTTCGGTTTGCGGATCAGCACTTTGATGTTCTGTATCTCACCGGTGGAAGGCCGTTTCGCTTTGATGGTGACGTACCGTTTCGCCACCTCGTAATCGCCTTTTTTCGCCAGTTTTTCGCCGGATGGATTGGCGAAGGTCACGGCGGTGTTGGCGTCAAGCGTTTCGATGGTCTGCTCGGTCGGCTCGTAGTTCCATGTGGATGCCGTCAGATTGGCCACGGACACCAGAATGCCCAGCAGCATGATGAAAATAGGCAGGTTGACCATGAGTCGCCGCCCGCGCGTCCACGGTTGATGTTGCGGTTGCGGACGCGCTGGCGATGAAGCCGATTCTTGCCGTAATGATTGGCTGGCGGCTGATGATTGACGTTCCTGCTCTGACACGCCGCTCATTCTACCGGCCTTTGCTGAGAAGCCTGCGATTGCATGCTACCGACGGCACGCTGGAACATGGCTTTCAGCAGTTGCCGTTTTGCGTCACCGGCACGACCACCGGACCGGTGGCGGTGGCAGGCAACTGGCCGTCGGCCTCCATCTGCGCGGCGATCTCCTGCGCCTTGGCGAGCAGGGTTTCCACGATCTGGTCTTCCGGCACGGTCTGGATGACCTTGCCCTTGATGAAAATCTGCCCCTTGCCGTTGCCGGAGGCCACGCCCAAATCGGCTTCGCGAGCCTCGCCCGGACCGTTGACGATGCAGCCCATGACGGCCACGCGAATCGGCGCGGTCACGTCCTTCAACCCTTCGGTCACCGCGTTGGCCAGCTGAATCACGTCCACCTGGGAACGGCCGCAGGACGGGCAGGAGATAATGTCGAACTTACGCGGGCGCAATCCCATGTATTCCAGCAGCTTGCAGCCCACCTTCACCTCCTCCACGGGAGGCGCGGACAGTGAAACGCGGATCGTATCGCCGATGCCTTCGGCCAGCAGCGCGCCGAATGCCAGGCAGCTTTTGATTGTGCCCTGCCAGGTCGGGCCGGCTTCGGTGACGCCCAAATGCAGCGGCCAATCGCCCTTGGAAGCCAACAGACGGTACGTCTGCACCATGGTGACCACATCATGGTGCTTGACGGAAATCTTGAAATCGTGGAAGCCGACGTCTTCGAACATGCGCGCTTCCTTCATCGCGGACGCCACCAGCGCCTCCGGTGTCGGGCCGCCGTATTTGGCGTACAGCTCCTTATCGAGCGAACCGGCGTTCACGCCGATGCGCAGGGAAATGCCCGCATCCGTGGCGGCCTTGCAGATCGAAGGGCCGACCTCGTCGAATTTGCGAATGTTGCCGGGGTTCACGCGCACGGCCGCGCAGCCGGCGTCGATGGCCTGGAACACGTACTTGCTTTGGAAGTGGATGTCGGCAATCACCGGAATCGGCGATTTTTTGACGATTTCCGGCAATGCGTCGGCATCATCCTGGCTTGGCACGGCCACACGCACGATATCGCAGCCGGCCGCGGTCAGTTCCGCGATCTGCTGCAGGGTGGCCGGCACGTCAGCCGTCAGCGTATTGGTCATGGATTGCACTGAAATCGGCGCTCCCCCGCCGACCGGCACCGGGCCGACCATGATGCGGCGGGACTTGCGGCGCGGATGCAGCGGGCTTTCGCTGATGGCCGCGTCACCGGTTTTGCGGAACGGTTTTTCGATTTCTGGCATACGTGATCCTTGCATGTGCGAGGCGCGTTATGCGCCCCGCGATGGTTCTTACGGCTTGTGCTCTTTACTTGTTTATCAGCTTGTCGGCGCGGGCGCGAGCCTCCTGCTCGAGTCGGCTCATTTCCTCCACGGAAGCGAACAGCGGGTTGCCGCGCAGTTCGGCGTCCATCTCGTCAAGCACTTCGCGCACGGTGTCGACGATGCCGAGGTATGGCAGACGGTGTTCGAGGAACGCGTGGACGGCCTGCTCGTTGGCCGCGTTGAGCACGGCCGTATGCTTTTCGGACGATTCGAGGCAGTGACGTGCCAGGTTCACCGCGGGGAACGCCTCGTTGTCGAGCGGCTCGAACGTCCACGTGGCTGCCTTCGTCCAATCGCATGCGGCGGCGACGTCACCGAGACGTTCCGGCGCGGACAGGCCGAGGGCGATCGGCAGGCGCATGTCCGGCGGCGAGGCCTGCGCGATGGTGGCGCCGTCGCGGAATTCCACCATGGAATGCACGATGGATTGCGGATGCACGGTCACGTCGATGCGGCTCGGTGGCACATCGAACAGTCGGCTTGCTTCGATGACTTCAAGACCTTTGTTCATCAGCGTGGACGAGTTGATGGTCACGACCGGCCCCATGTTCCATGTGGGGTGGTTCAAGGCCTGTTCCGGCGTGATGTCGGTCATTTGGTCGCGCTTCCAGCCGCGGAACGGACCGCCGGACGCGGTGACGACGAGCTTGGACACTTCGCCGTGTGTGCCGGAACGCAACGACTGCCAGATGGCGGAATGTTCGGAATCGACCGGATTGATCTGCTTGTCGCGTACCTGCGCGCTAAACAGCAGGTGTCCGCCGGCCACCACGGATTCCTTGTTGGCCAATGCCAGCTGGGAGCCTGCCTGCAGTGCCGCGATGGACGGTTCGAGGCCGATGGAGCCGGTGATGCCGTTAAGCACCACGTCGGCGCCGGAGCCTGCCATGGCGATCACCGCGTCAGGGCCGGCTGTGATGTTGACGTTGCCTGCGCCGGCCTGTTCCAACGCCTCACGTAGCGCGGGGACGGCTTCCTTGTAGAAGATCGCGACGGTTGGCACATGGAATTTCGCCGCCTGCTGCGCAAGCAGTTCGACATGTGCTCCGCCCGCGGCGAGACCCGTCACGGTGAAGCGGTCGAGATGACGTGAGATGACGTCAAGGCCTTGGGTGCCGATGGATCCGGTGGAGCCCAGAATTACTACGGTTGATGGTTGCATGGGTTATGCGCTGCTCTCCGTATGATATGCCGATGTTCCGGCATTGGTTTGGACTATGTAAGTTGGGACTGTGTAGTCGAGGCTGTGTAGTTGGGATTGTGTAAACGCGAGAACAGGCTGACGATTCCGCCAGCCTGTTTATTACCGTTGGTTCACTCGAAGGACGGGAACGACAGATCCGGAATATCGAGATTGTCGTCGTTGCCCGACGCCGGGAAAATCGACCTGAAAGCCGGGCTTGGTTCCGGCTTTTTGTCCTCCTGCTGCTTGTTCGCATCGGATTCGGCGGACGGTTCAGTTGCCGGGGCAACTGCCGGTTCTACGGCAGGTTCAGCCGGAGCGGCCGGCGCGGCCGGAGCCTGTTCAACAACCGGAGCCGGAGTGACAGTTGGGTTCGAATCCGGAACCGGAGTGGCCGGAACGGCCGGTTCAGGCGTGAAGGATGGCGGCACCGAGGCTGCGAGGGAGCTCAGGCTCGTCGAACCGGTGGTGACCTGAGGCAAGTCGGACGCGGACAGGCTCGGAACCTGCGGCGTGAACGTGTTTTCCGTCTGGTTCGTCTCATTGATGGTGTGGGCCAGATGCGCCAACGCGGCCAAAGACGGATCCTGCTGCGGCTCGGGTTCAACCGGAGCCGGCGGGAATGCCGGAGCGGCTGGAGCCTGCGAATCGGTCGTGGTCGGAGCCGGAGTCTTTGGCGCGGCATCTTCCATCGCATCATCGGCAAGCGGATCGAACGCCTGGGTCTCTTCAACGGCGCTCGGCGCGGAAGAAGCGGAATCGGTCTGCGGCTGGAACACCGGAGGAACCACCGGAACCGCAGGCGGAGTGTTCATCGGCGTGGCAGGCACGCTCACCGGAGAGGTGACCGCGGACGTGAAGATCTCATGCTCGGCCTTGTTCAGCGCGTCGAAGGAATCCTCTTCGCTCGGCGTGACGGTTGGCACAGTAGGAGGAACCGGAGCAGCCGGAACCGTGGCGGAAGGAGCTGCGAACAGCGGTGCGATCATCTGGGTTTCGCCAGCTGCGGAATCACTGGAAGCCGGGGCAACGGACGGTGCGGCCGCGGCCATCGCCTCTTCGGAGGGTTCACCGACGAAATCCGCGACGCGCGCATACGATTCGAGTCTGGTCAGCAACTGCGCGCAGGCGGCCAGATAGTAATCCACCTGACGTTCGTCATATCCCCTCTTGCCTTTGCGCTGAGTGAAGATCACGTTGCTCAAGGTCTGGGAATTCGTGTCGGCGATCGCCTTGGCGTCCGCTTCACTGACTTCCTCGACACCCAGCTCGCCGGCGGCTTTCGTCAGGCACTTGTCGATTACGCTGTCGACCTGCTTGCGGTCGTAGCTCGGATTCTTGCCCTCGCCCGGCTTGAACCGTTGGCCATGCTCGCGTTCGGCATGCGCGTCGAGCTTCTTGAACAGGTCCTCGGTCTGCGCCTTCCATGCCACACGGCCATGCTGGGAGATTTCCCACGTGGTCTGCTTGTCGACCACGGCACGTTCCAGACGGGCAAGCGCGGCATCCACTTGGGCGATCACATAGCCGCCCTTGACCAGTTCGAAGGAGACGTTCTGAATATCATGCTGGGTGAGTTGCGCGCCCTCACCTTCATACAGCATGTGCGCACGTTCAAGGAAAGCATCCACCTGTTCCGCATCGTAGCCCCACTTTCGCTTCGCGGCATGAGCGATTCCCGATGCGTTCTTCTCGGTTTCAGGTTCCTGTGCCATTGGCGTTCGACCTCCTGCTACACGTATTAACGTCACTACTTTACGTGATTGATTCGACGCAGACGCCGTAAAAGATGAAAATTCAGTGAATCGACACGTGCGACTCATGGCCCACACGGCGGTTTCGTACCGATCAAGCGGCATCATATCCGCCATGCCGACACACGAGTGCGGCTCATCGCGCGGATACGGTACAGTAGTTCGTTGCGGGCGATTAGCTCAGTTGGTTAGAGCGCCACCTTTACACGGTGGATGTCGGGGGTTCGAATCCCTCATCGCCCACTTTTCGCAACGCCGTGAAAAATCAAGGAATCGCATATCATCCCGCGTAATATCAACGCGCGCACCCGTGTTTTGCCCACATTCCGCCCACGTTTTGTTTGTGTTTTGCCGGAAAGTCCACGTAATAGCGAAATCCCCCAAACCCAATGGACCCGGGGGATTTTCGTATACGCGAGAAAAATCGCGAAAAGTCTTGGTTTACTTGCCCTTGCCGAACGCGCGCAGGTGAATACCGTTCCAATCGGAGCTGACGGTCAGCGGAGTGGCGGCGTTCATGCCGGCGGTCTTGGCCGCGGACTGCACGGTGCTGGAGCTTGCGGCACCCGGACGTCCCGGCTTCGGGGTGAGCACCCACAGCGGGCCGTCATCGCCGAGAACCGCATAGGCGTCGACAATGGTGTCGGCCAGTTCGTCCTCGTCATCGCCATCACGCCACCAGATGATCACACCGTCGACTGCGGAGTCATAATCCTCGTCGACCAGCTCCTCACCGGTCAGTTCCTCGATCTTGGCGCGGATCGAGTCATCCACATCATCGTCCCACAGCCATTCCTGTACCAGGTCGCCGGCGTGGAAACCGAATTCTTCAGCGTTATCAGATGCCGTTTGATTCACGTTCGTCAATATACCAACACTGCTCGAACATATACGTTACAAACGCCGGAATCGCCCACTTTTCGAGATGAAACGGCGATTTCCGCCTGTATCACGCCTATCTCCTTCCGCCGCACGCTCATTGCTTGACGGTGCATTGCGGCAGTGAACCGCCTTTACCATCGCGGATGGCGACCAGCGCGTCGTACGCCTCGTCCAACGTGCCCACCTTCACCACGTGGAGGCCCTGTGGCACGTGCCCAACCACGTCGGAGCAGTTGGATTCCGGGGCAAGGAACCACGTGGCCCCGTCATGCTTCGCGCCGATCATCTTCAACCGGATGCCGCCGATCGCGCCAACCTTGCCTTTGGCGTTCATCGTGCCGGTACCCGCGATGGTCTTCCCGCCGGAAAGCTGCTCTCCGGTCACCTTGTCGATCAGACCGAGCGTGTACATCATGCCCGCGGACGGGCCGCCGATGTCGTCGACGTGCATGGACACCTTCATACCGGACACGTCATAACCGTGCGCCTTGAGGAACCGCTTCGCGGCCGTGGCCGCGGCGCTCTGCGATGAGGACATCTCCTTGTTGCTTTCCTTCGCATAGTCCTTGGCGCTTTGTCCGACGGGGAACACGGCCTCCTGCGGAATCACCGTGGCCTTCGGATTGGCCCATGCCAGCAACGCCTGCGCGTTGGTCACAGGATATCCGGGAACGCCTGAGGCGTTGACGGTGACGAGCAGTAGTTTGCCGGAGTCCTTATGCGTCTTCACGCCGGACACGTCGATGACCTGCTTGCCTTCGACTTTTCCGAGCACGTCCTGGGTCGGTCCCGGCTCCTGCACCACGTACGCGCTGGGCGCAATAAGCACCAGCACGCAGAGCACGGCCACGATCGGTCCGGCGAGATATCGCCAAGGGCGAACATCGAACCACCGTCCGACCTGACGCCAACGTCGTCTGATACGTGGCAGAAGGCCTTGAGACGACCCGTTACGTGTGCTTTTGGCGTGAACTCGCTGTGTTTCCTGCATATCGGCCATGCCTCCCATACTATGGAAGGCAACGAACTTAACAATCGCGTGGAACAAAGGCAGGAAACGGTATGGATGAGAATGCGATCCGCCAGTGGCTTATCGATTGCTTCGGACCGATTCAGGGCGAGATGGCATGGAACCAGCTTTCCAACATGCCGGAAGCCGTACGCGACCAGCTGATGAGTCAGGATCCGAGCACGCTGCCCAAGCCCGAAGAGGTCAAGTCCATGATGCAGGCGTTCACCGCCGGCGGACTCAACACCATGGGAGATATGCAGCAGGCCGTGGAACAGGGGCCGATCAACATCAAACTGGCGAAATCGCTCGCGTTGCAGCAGGCGAATGGTGCCGGATCGGACAGCAGCGTGAACGCCGAAACCGGCGAAATCGCAAGACGTGCCATCAGCGAGGCGAACCTGTGGCTTGATACCGCTTGCGAGTTCAACCCGGCGCAAGGCGAGACGCAGCTGCTCACCCGCGCCGGCTGGGTGGAGGACACAATCGACGCGTGGGCGCAGTTCGCCTCCCCCGTGGCCGAATCGATGAACGACGCTCTGGCTTCGATTCTGTCGCAGCGTTTCGGCGACGGCGAAATACAGACCGAGATTTCCGGGGTTTTCGCAGGCCCCATCGAAATTCCGATTCCGGACGAGATGAAGAATCCGGCGAAGCTGATGCGATTCGTCGGCAACACGTCGTTCGCCATGCAGTTGGGGCGTGCCGCCGGCGACCTGTCCCATGAGGTGCGCGGCAGCTTCGATCAGGGCATCGCGCTGCTGAAGAATCCCGCCGGCGGACTGATCGTGCAGAACGTGACCGAATACGCGAAGTCGCTGGATATCGACGTGAACGAAGTGATGGGCTATCTTGCGCTGCAGGAGCTTGCGCATGCCAGGCTGTTCGCCTCCGTGCCGTGGCTGATGCCCCGCTTCGAGGCGCTGCTGGGCAAATACGCGCGTGGCATCACCATCGACATGGATGCCATGGAGGAGCAGATCCGTGAGGCGGAGTCCATCGATCCGGATTCCATGGCCAGCGCGGTGAACATCACCAAGGTGGCGTTCCCGGACACTCCGGAGCAGAAGCAGGCCATGAAGGCGTTGGAGAATCTGCTTGCCTTGGTGGAGGGCTGGGTGGATGCCGTCGTGTGGCGTGCGGGCATGGCGCATATTCCGCATATCGAACAGCTTCGTGAGATGTTGCGCCGCGAACGCGCCATCGGAGGCCCTGCGGAACGCACGTTCGAAAGCCTGATGGGCATGCAATTGCGCCCCAAGCGCATGCGTGAGGCGGCCGCGCTGTGGGAAAGCATCGGCGCGCAGGAAGGCCCCGAGGCGCGCGACGCGAAATGGTCGCATCCGGATCTGCTGCCGCAACTGCCGGACGAGCAGTCCGAGGATAGCTCCAACGAAGAGAACGGCGCCGCATCCGCCACTACCGGTACGGAACAGACCACGGCGCAACAGGATATTCCGGACAGCATCGATTGGGATGCCGAACTGTCCAAGCTGCTCGACGAGGAAGAGCACAAGGGCGATGACGCCGACAGCACGAACGACGCCGACGGCACAGATGACGCCGGCGATACGAACGCTTCCGGCGACCCGCAGTCACCGGAAGAAGCGTGATTTCCTGCGCCCGCGATCGGACCCATCGTCCTCGCGGGCGCGCGCATAGGACACGTCGAGCGTGTCTTCGGCACGCGTGACCGCCACGTACATCAATCGCCGTTCCTCTTCCAGAAGGTCGCCTTCGGGCGGTGAACCGTATGGAATCAGCCCTTCGGAGCACCCGATCAGGAACACGTGTTTGAATTCCAGGCCCTTGGAGGCATGGATGGTGGAGATGGTCACGCCTTTAACGTCGCCGCCTGCGCCAAGTGCTTCCAACATGGCCAAGCGGGTCTGAGCGTCATCCGCGAGCGCGGAGTTCCGCCATCCGCTGTCTCGTTTGACGCGGTAGCGCAGGTGTTGTTCGTCCAGTGCCCGGCAGAGGATTTTCTGCTGCGCGTTGACTCGGGTGAGGATGGCGCAGTCGCCCGGAGATGCTCCCTCGTCCACGAGTCTGCGGATGCGTGCAGCCACGCCCCGGGCTTCTTCGAGATCGCTGTTGTAGACGGTTTGCGCGACTCGGCGGCCTTGGTCTCGCTTGGAGTTGAGTTTGAGATAGTCGGCGCGTTGCGGTGAGACTTCGAGCACGCGGTTGGCGTAGTTGACGATCTGCGGGGTGGAACGGTAGTCGTTGTTGAGTCTGACGTCGGCGGTGAGGGGTCCGAATTCGGAGGCGAAGTTGAGCAGGTTGTAGCTGCTGGCTCCGGCGAACGAGTAGATGGTCTGTGCCGGGTCGCCGACCACGCAGATGTTGCGGTTGTCACCGAGCCATCGGGTGAGCAGCCGATGCTGCAGGGGCGAGACGTCTTGGTATTCGTCGACGGTGAGCCATGTGATGCCGGAGCGGATGTTGGCCGCCACGTCTTCGTCGCTTTCGATGAGGTGGCAGGTGATGAGCAGGATGTCGTCGAAGTCGATTTCGTTGCGATTGGTTTTTTCGGTTTCGTATGCTCTGTAGATGTCCACGAATTGGCTTGGTTCCAGTCCTGCCGGCGGCTGGTGGTGGATGGCCGCGCAGACGCGTTCATAGTCTTCCGGCGCGATGAGCGAGATTTTGCACCAGTTGATTTCGGCTTGCAGGTTGCGCACGGTGTCGTCGTCCACCTGCTGGGTGGTGACTCGGCGTAGGGAATGTTCCACGATTTCGCGCGGATTGCGTGAGATGAACGGCATGGGCCCTTCGCATACGTCTGGCCAGATCCGACGGAGTTGGTGTAGTGCCGCGGAGTGGAAGGTGGCGGCTTTGACGTCGGATGCGACGTCGAGTTGGGATAGTCTGTTGCGCATTTCCGCGGCCGCTTTGACGGAGAAGGTCACGGCGAGCGTGGCGCGCGGATCCCATGCCTTGGTGGCGCATGCGTAGGCGATTCTTCGGGTGACGGTCCGCGTTTTGCCGGCACCTGCGCCGGCGATGATACGGACGGGTCCGCGCACGGCGGTCGCCGCCATGCGCTGCGCATCGTCCAGTCCGTCGAGAATCGCTTCCGCTGTTGCATCCATATGCTCCATTGTGGCAGATTGCGTGACGAGACGGACGTCATCGGCGCGATTAACCGTGAATTCGTGGCAAGTCGCGCCCTTATTAGCCTTCAGTGTGTATTAAGGTTGGAATTGTGACCGAACGAAGCAGATTTATGATGGCCGCCTTGGCGAGCGCGGCGATGCCGAACGCCACCATCGCTGGCACGCGTGACAGCGAGCAGGTCAACGCCACCGACAAGGGGTATGGCATTGATCATGCCGTGGTGCAGGACGCCGCGGGCAAGTTGTATGACACGTTCGCTTCGAACACGCCGAAGGGACGCAAACGTCTCGTTGGTCGCGTGCGTGCCGCGCAGACGTTGATGGGCAACCGCGAGTTGGGCGGATTGGGGTTCGACGTCGATCGCGTTCTGGCGTTCTCCAACGGCGAACAGGAGAGGTCCGTCACAGGAGACGTTTCCGTGATGGTCGCCACGCATCATGATGGTCAGGCGCGTCCGCTGACGCTGCTGACGTTGGACGACTGTGCCAGCGTGGGCACCGCGTTGGGCGCGATACACCGTCTTCGTCCGGATTTTCTGCAGGAGGCCGGCTATCCGGTGTTCTCCACGGGGCAGATTCGCGCGCAGCTGACCGCATGGATCAAGCGTTTGCGTCAGGCTGGCCATGTGCCGCAGGAGATCACGACGAGCTGGTCCGACGTTCTTGAAACGGACGGCCTGTGGTCGTTCGCCACTTGTCCGGTGCATGGTGGCCTGTCCGACGGCGATGTGCTGTTCTCGGGCTCGTCGATCACCGCCATCACGAACTGGCAGGATATGCAGGTCAATGATCCGGCACGTGATTTGGCGTGGATTTTCTCCAAACTTGACGAAAACCACCGTAATGCGTTGCTCAGCGCGTATGGACGCATGCTGGGCAATCGTTTGGACGATCTGATCATGCTGCGCGCCAACCTGTGGCTGCAGATGGAACAGGTGGGCGATTTCATCAGCGCGTTGAATCAGGCCGATAGCGTCAAGATCATGCAGTTCAAGGCGCAGGTGGAGCGTTTGGCTCACCAGTTGGGTATGCTCACCGCGAAGAACCACAGGCCGAGCGAGACGCGTCAGGACGAGCAGAAGGCCGGCAACCGTCCGCCGAGCACCATCACCGTGGGCACGCTGCTGGACGAATCGGAACGCCGCAGGCAGGCGGCGGCGCAGCAGAATAACGATGCCGACGCGACCGGCGAACGTCATATCGCCGCGACCGATATGGATGATGACAGGACCGGCGATTTCGATGTCACCGGCTCCCAGCCCGTCCGTAAGACGAAGCAGATCGTCGATGACGTCACGGAAGCGTTCGATGTGACCGCCGCCGAACATATCGCCTCCGCCGGCACGGTTTCCGGCAGTGCCGATTCGGACGATACGAGCGAACGTGAGGAATCCCCCGTCAGCACGTTCGTTCCGGAGCAGTCCGCGAGGGAGCGTCACGAGTCGTTGCCGTCCAGTTCGACCATTGTGATCAGCACGTTGCAGACCGCCGATGGCAGCGACGACACGAACGAGGAGGAAATTCCTCAAGCCCATAGCGAAGCGGCGACCATGCTCATTCCGCTGCTCGAACGCGATGAGGCCACTATGCAGAAGGCCAAAGCGGAGGTCGACCGGCTGCAGGCCGAGGACGCCACCGATGAGAAACCGCGCGTAGAATAAGCGCATACATTGCAAACGACTTTGCACACGAACACCCTTACAAGGAGCATCATGGATATCGAACTGGGCATTCAGAACGTGGCACGCACCGTCACCTTCAGCACCGAGCAGAGCGCCGACGAGGTGAACAACGTCATCGCCGAGGCCGTGGAGAATGGCAAGACCATCAACCTGACCGACGACAAGGGCCGTCGCATCGTGGTGCCGGCCGGTTCTCTCGGCTATGCCATCATCGGTTCCGAAACCAAGCACGCCGTCGGCTTCGGCAATCTCTGATCGTCACCTGCAAACGCGTTGGACACGTTCCAAATGAAAAAGACGTCGGACCATATCAGGTTCGGCGCCTTTTTCATATTCGATTCATGTATCCGGTTCACGCTTGGAAATTCCATATCCGGATTTCATGCGGCATGTGAGCTGCCGACGCGACCGATCAAATCCACACCCCGATGCAGGATTTCGCGTACGGTGTCGTCGTCGGTAAGGTTCTCGCCCAGACCGTTCGGCTTGCCTTTGCCATGCCAGTCCGAGCCGCCGGTCACCAGCAGATCGTGCCGTGCGGCAATCGTCAGCAATCGTTCGCGCTGTTCCGGAGGATTGCCGCGATGCCATATTTCCAAGCCGTCCAAGCCGTCGGCGATCATCGCGTCAAGCTGCTCGTCGGACAGCAGCCGGCGGTTGCGTTGCGGATCGCCCGCATGCGCGGCGACCACCACACCGCCCGCCCCCTTGACGGCGGCGATGACCTCGTGCGTCGACGGCGACGGCGTGGGAATGTAATACTTGGATTTGGCGCTCACCGCGTCGGCGAACGCGTCGGAACGCGTCTCGTACACGCCCGCCGCGACCAGCGCGTCGGCGATGTGCGGACGGCCGATTGTGGTGCGCTCCCCTTCCTTCACTTGGGCGAGCACATCGTCCCACGTAATCGGAAAATCCTGCGACAGCCGCTCAACCATGCGTTTCGTACGCCGCAATCGCGCCGCACGCGTGTTGGCGAACATGCTGGAAATATGCTCGTTGGACGGATCGTATTGGAAGGCGAGCATGTGCACGGACACATCTTCGTCGACGGCGGTGATTTCCGTGCCCAGCAGCAACGGCAAACCGATTTCCTCCGAGGCTTCCGTCGCCTCGCCCCAGCCGGCGGTGGTGTCATGGTCGGCAATCGCCACACCATGCAAGCCAAGCTTCCTTGCCTGCTCCACCAGCGTGCGCGGCGTCTCCGTACCGTCGGAAAAGACGGTATGGCAATGAATATCCCAACCTTGTGCGGGTGGTTCCGCGTAACTCACGTGACTCATATGACTATCGTAAGCTCGAATCCGCGGTTTTTCGCGTAGACTGAGACATGACAACGTTTGTATTTTGATTTTCCAAGGATTGACGATGAGCGATTTTGAAGGCCAGGCCGCTGTGGACGCAGCCGATGACGAAACGAGCGTCGGCACAGCCGTCGCCATGGACGACGACTACACGAAGCCGCGCGGGTGGCGTCACGGCGCAACGTGGACGTATCTGATCATGCTGCTCGCTTCGGCGGTGGCATTGCTCGTATCGTTCATTCTGTCGGCGGACACGCTGAAAATGGCACGCAATCCCGGGCAGAAGCTCAACTGCGATGTGAACGCCGTGCTGTCCTGTTCCACGGTGGCCGAATCCTGGCAGGCGGAGATCGTGAAGTTCGCCGGATTGAGCTTTCCGAACGCGTTCTTCGGCATTGCCGCCGAATCGGTGTTCGTGACAATCGCGGTGATCGGACTGGCCAAGGTGGCCGTGCCGCGTTGGTTCGCGCTGTGCACATGGCTTGGAGGCCTTGCCGCGTTGGCGTACTCGTATTGGCTGACCACGCAGTCGCTGTTCGTCATCAACGCGATGTGCCCGTGGTGCCTGGTGCTGATGTTCTCCACCACCGTGCAGTTCATGGCGTTGTCGCATGCCACGGTGGCCGTGCAGGATATGCCGTCCGGTCATGCTGGATTGCGCAAGTATTACCGGCTGAATTTCGATCTGATGGTCGATGTGGTGTGGATTGTGGCGTTGATTGTGGTCATTCTCGTCAAGGACGGCCCGATGCTGTTCGCCTGATACGGTTTGCATCGAGCCTTTTACGATGAAGGCCGACCCTGCGGGGCCGGCCTTTTGCCTATCCGCTTTTCGTTTGCTGCCGCAGCGGTTACAGCAGTTCGATTTTGCCCACGATGGTGGCGCTGCCGGTAAGCTTCACGTCTTCGTCGGTCACGTCGACGCGCAAGGTGCCGCCACGTACGGTGATGGTCCAATGGTCGATGCCGGTTTTGGCGCGCAACGTGATGGCGGTGGCGCATAGGCCCGTGCCGCACGACAGGGTTTCGCCGCAACCGCGTTCGTTGACGCGCATGGTGGCCTCGCCCGCATCGTCGCCTTCGCTTTGCTCGTCGATGCGCACGAACTCCACGTTCTGGTCCGACGGAATCTCGGGCGCGACGACCGGCTTGGTGACCAGATCAAGGTCTTCGACGTTCGGCAGGCTGGCGAACGCGTCTTCAAGCACGGACACGACGTGCGGATTGCCCATGTCCACGAACGTGCCGCGCGCGGAACCGGACGTGCCCGGAATGGTCACTTCGTAACCGTCGACGTCGCCACGCTTCCATGCGCCCATCTCCACTTGGAACACGTCCTTGCCAAGGCCCGGCACATCGCCGAGCGAAGTCAGGACCTTCACGCCGGCGCGGGTGCCGAGATGGAATGGCTTGCCGCCCGGCTGGTCGGCGATGCCCTGCCGCTGCGCGAACAAGGTGATCGCACGTGTGCCGTTGCCGCACATCTCGGCCAGCGAGCCGTCCGCGTTGCGGTAGTCCATGAACCAGTCCGCATCGCCCGCCGCGCAATCGGCGATCTGCCTTTCGTTCACATCGGACACCGCCTGCGGATGCGCCAGACGGATCAGGCCGTCGCCGCCGATGCCGAAATGGCGGTCGCACAGGAATCGCACTTCATCGGCGGTCGGCTCGTGCGTACCGTCTTCGTCGAGATACACCACGAAATCGTTGCCGGTGGCGTGCGCTTTGTAAACAATGCTTGGAATGCTCATACCAGTTCACTCTACACGCGGTAGGCTATTGAAAGCGTTTGACGTATGCGCCTGCGGGCGTATGCGCGATGGCAAAGGAGGACGTATGGCTTCAACGGCACCTATCGGCGTTTTCGATTCCGGTTTGGGGGGCATTTCCGTGGCGCGTGAGATCCGCCGCGACATGCCAAACGAGCATGTGCTGTATTTCGGCGACTCCGCGAACGCTCCGTACGGCACGAAATCGCCCGAACAGGTGCGCGAACTGTCCGACGTCATTGTGAAACGATTCGTGGAACAAGGCGTGAAAGCGGTCGTGATCGCCTGCAATACCGCCACTTCCGCCGCAGCCAACGAACTGCGCGACACATACGACATTCCGATCATCGGCATGGAGCCGGCATTGAAGGTGGCTTGCGACCGTGGTCACGGCAAGCGTCAGCGCGTCATCGTGGCCGCCACTCCCCTGACGTTGCGTGAACGCAAGTTCGCGGTGCTGATGGATCGTTTCAAAGCCGACCATACGATTTTCCCGGAGCCTTGCCCCGGCTTGGTGGAGATCGTGGAGCACGGCCAGCTCGACGATCACGACGTGGTGATGCGTACGCTGCACCAGTATTTCGACCAGTACGACCTATCCACGATTGACGCGGTTGTGCTCGGCTGCACGCATTTCGTATTTTATCGCGACTATTTCCGCGAACTGTTGCCTGATACAGCGGAGATTATCGACGGCAACGAGGGTACCGTACGTCACCTTGGCGTGGTACTCGAATCGCTTGGCAAGCTCGCTCCGGAAGACACGGAAGGTGATATTAAACTAGCCAATTCCGACACTTCTGTACGAATCGCGCAGTTGGCACAGTCACTACTTAATCGCTGAACGCGAATGTCCCGACAAGGCGCGTAAAGTCAGGGGAAACCCGAAAAAGGGACGACGCGAAAGGACAGGTGCGTATGGCCAACAGAACAGCGATGATCGACGTCGGTGGCGGTTTCCGCGCGATTTACGGCGCGGGCGTGATGGACCGCATGCTGGAGGACGGCATACATGTCGACCATTGCTATGGTGTTTCCGCCGGCAGCGCCAATATGGTTTCCTACATTTCCGGACAGCACGGGCGAAACCACACGTTCTACACGCAGTACGCGTTCCGTAAGGAATACGCGAGCTTCGACAGCTATGTGAAGAACCACAATTACGCGAACCTCGATTATGTGTACAGCACGCTGAGCAACCACGATGGCGAGAATCCGGTGGATTACGAGGCGTTTGCGGCGAATCCGACCGAATTCACCGTGGTGGCCTGCAATGCGGACGATGGTTCCACGAAGTATTTCGACAAGTCGGACGTCGGCTACGACAATTACGACATCATGAAGGCGTCATCGGCGGTGCCGGTGGCGTGCGAACCGTATGTGATCGACGGCGTCCCGTATTACGACGGGGGCATCGCTGATCCGATTCCGGTGCAGAAGGCCATCGACGACGGCTATGACCGCATCGTGGTGATTCTCACCCGTCCGAAAGACACCGTACGCGAACAGAAGAAGGATATCGGCCCGGCCACGATCCTGAAGCGCACGCACCCGGAGGCCGCGGAAAAGCTGATGAACCGCTATCAGACGTACAACGACGAGGTGGCGTTGGCCAAGGAATACGAGAAGGATGGCCGTGTGCTCATCCTCGCGCCGGAAAGCATGTACGGCTTGAACACGCTGAGCAAATCGTTCGAAGGTCTGGAACGCATGTACCGCGCCGGATATGCGGCGGCGGCCGCGATTCCAGCGTTCCTGGAAAGCTGAAATCCGTTCTTCCGCAGCGCTGTCATGCGTTTCCAACGGTTCTAACGGCAACCGTATGACAGCAATCGCATAATGCAATCATATGGCAGCCGTCGTATGTGCGTTACGGCATCGCAACACGCGTAACCGGGCGGCGGCTATGCTGGAACGCATGGAAAAGCAGAATCGTATTTTTTCCGGCTTTGATGCCGATGCCATCGATCGCACCACCGCCGCAGATCTGGCCGAAGTCGGTTCCGACAAGTGGACCCGCTACCCCGGCTGTATCGGCGCGTTCATCGCGGAAATGGACTACGGCCTGGCGCCGTGCATCCAGCAGGCCATCGACAGCGCCTGCGACCATTGCAAACTCGGTTACATTCCCGAACCGTGGAAGCGCCGCGTGGCCGAGGCGTGCGCCGGCTGGCAGAAAAGCCACTACGGCTGGGACGTGGATCCGGACATCATCCGCGTGGTGCCGGACGTGTTGGAAGCGTACGAGATCTTCCTGCGCGAGCTGGTCGGCGCCGGCAATGCCGTGGTCGTGCCGACGCCCGCGTACATGCCGTTCCTGAGCGTGCCGAAGCTGTACGACGTCGACGTGATCGAAATCGAAATGCTTCAGGGAACCGACGAAACGACCGGCGAGCGCGAATGGCTGTTCGATTTCGACGCCATCGAACGCGCGTTCGCGGCTGGCTGCCATGCGTTCGTGCTGTGCAATCCGCACAATCCGATCGGCAAGGTGCTTACGTTGGCCGAGGAGCAGCGGCTGTGCGAGCTGGCGGAACGGTACGACGTGCGTATTTTCAATGATGAGATTCACGCGCCGTTCGTGTTCGAGGGGCGTCATATTCCGTATCCGACCATCAGCGAGGCGGCCGCGCGGCAGTCTATGACCGCCACCAGCGCGTCGAAGTCGTTCAACATTCCGGGTACGAAGTGCGCGCAGGTGCTGCTGACGAATCCGGCGGACCGTGAGATGTGGGCGGAACGTGCGGAGTGGAGCGAGCATCAGACCGCCACGATCGGTGCGATCGCCACCACCACCGCCTACAACGAGGGCGATCCGTGGTTCCAGGACGCGCTTTCCTACGTGCGACGCAATCTTGGGTTGTTCGATGAGCAGATGAGCACGCGGTTCTCGGGCGTTGGCTATATTCGCCCACGCGGCACGTATATCGCATGGCTGGATTTCGGCCCGCTCGGCATTGACGATCCGGCCGCGTATTTCCTTGAGAAGGCGAAGGTGGCGCTGACCGACGGCCGTTCGTGCGGCCGTGCGGGAGCCGGCTGCGCGCGTGTGAACATGGCGATGCCGTATCCGCTGCTGGAGGATTGCCTCAACCGCATGCATGACGCGTTGCAGGCGGACGGTTTGCTTTAAAGTTTTCCGTCTTTCGTGTGTGACCGACGCTATGGTCGGCCACACACACCATATTGCGGGAAAAGCCGCCGAATCATTGCGATTGCAACGGTTGCGCTATGGGCGAATAGCAGCATGTTACGATGGCCGCACACCACCGTCGGTGGACGCGCGACGCGAATCCAGCGTATGCGTTTCATTGAGAAGAAGGCTTTACGAATATGCGATTCCCCTACAGCGGCAACGGCACATGGACGCCCGACTACCACTGCGGTTTCATTGATGCCGTCAAACGTTTTTTCATCGGCTACATGGAGTTTCGGGGGCGTTCCAGCAGACGCGAGTTCTGGCTCGCCATGCTGTTCTTCATTCCGGTCAGCGTGCTGATATTCCTTATTCCGGCTGCCGGAACGGTGTCCGGAATACTGTGGATGCTGGCCACCATGGTACCGATCATGGCCATCTCCTTCAGAAGGCTGCATGATGCCAACCGCACCGGCTGGTGGTTTCTGCTTGGGCACGTCGGCACCATTCTGGCCCTTGCGATGCTGGTCGTCATTGCGTTCGGCCTGGTCATCATCGAAATCGGCATGATCATGGTCATCCCCCACGAGCCACCGAAACTCGACTTTCACAACCCGAACAGCTTCCCGGGAATGCTGCTCACGCTGTTCTATGTCAGCCTCGGCATGGCCGGCATCTCGCTGATCATCCAAGCATTCCTGTACTCGCTGCCCAGCAAGCCCGAGGGCGTCCGCTTCGACTGATGTTCTCAGCGGCATCCCGCCCCTCTTCCCTCCCTGCATTACCCTCTTAGCCCTTTTGTATGGAAACGTTCCATCTCACATTGAGACAGAGCAGTGAGCTCGGTTAACAAAACTCCTATAATCACGTCTATTGTCTTTCCGCCGTCATAAGCGACGGAATGTCAACATCAGAGGAGAAAACAATGAAGAGAAACATGCTCCACCGCCTGGTCGCCATGGCCGCGGCGGGAACCATGCTGATGTCGGTCGCCGCGTGCGGCTCGTCATCCGATGACAACGCCGCCACCAGCAATTCCAGCGACACCTCGCTGATTTCCGTGAACAACAGCGAGCCGCAGAACGGTCTGATTCCGAGCGACACCAACGAAATGGGCGGCGGCAAGGTCATCCGCTACCTGTTCGAAGGTCTGGTGAGCTTCGACGCGAAGGGCAAGCAACATCTCGAAGTCGCCGAGAGTATCACCCCGAACGAGGATGCCACCAAGTACACGATCAAACTGAAGAAGGGTTGGAAGTTCACCAACGGCGAGGCAGTAACCGCCCATTCCTTCGCCGACACCTGGAGTTTCGCCGCCAATGTGAAGAACGCGCAGAAGACCTCGAGCCGCTTCTCCACCATCAAGGGCTATGACGAGCTGCAGGATCCGAACGTCGATCCGAAGGCCACACTTTCCGGTCTTTCCACCCCGGACGACTACACGCTGGTCGTCGAGCTGAACAAGCCTGATTCCGTGTTCCCGACCAAGCTCGCGCACCAATCCATGTTCCCGCTGCCGAGCGTGGCATTTAAGGACATCAAGAAGTTCGGTCAGGCTCCGATTGGCAATGGTCCGTACAAGTTCAAGTCCTGGTCGCATGACAAGAACATCATCATCGTGCCGAACAAGGATTATAAGGGCAGCCGCAAGGTATCCAACAACGGCATCGAATACCGCGTCTATACGAATGAGGATTCCGCTTACTCCGACGTGCTGTCCGGCAACCTCGACGTGATGGATCAGATTCCACAGTCCGCGGTGAAGACCTTCCGTCAGGATTCCAGCGTGATCGCCTACAGCCAGGCAGGATCCTCATTCCAGTCCTTCGTCATTCCGGAACGTCTTGAGCATTTCGGCAACGACGAGGAAGGCCAATTGCGTCGTCAGGCCATTTCCATGGCCATCAACCGCGACCAGATCGTCAAGAAGGTTTACAACAACACGAAGACCCCGGCCACCGATTTCACTTCACCGCTCGTCCCCGAATATGTGAAGAAGCTGGAGAAGAACGGCGACAACCTGAAGTACAACGCTTCCAAGGCCAAGGAACTGTGGAAGAAAGCCAATGCCATCAAGCCATGGTCCGGCAACTTCCGAATCGCCTATAATGCCGATGGCGGCCATAAGGAATGGGTCGATGCCGTGTGCAACCAGATCAAGAACACACTCGACATCGACGCCGCTGGCGAGCCGTACGCCACGTTCAGCGACGTGCGTAACCAGGTGACCAACCGCACCATCAAAACCGCGTTCCGTGCCGGCTGGATGCTGGATTACCCGTCCGCTGAAGATTATCTCAATCCGCTATATGCCTCCAGCTCCGCTGACGGTCATGGTTCGAACGATGGTGATTACAAGAGCGCGGAATTCGACAAGCTCCTGAACGCCGCGCTCGCCCAGACCGACGTGAAGAAGCGAACCGAGGACTTCACCAAGGCGCAGGAAGTGCTGGCCAAGGATCTTCCGGTGATTCCGCTGTGGAACGACAACGTCGCCGCCGCGTCCGCGACGAACGTGAAGAACGTGTCGTTCGACTACACCAACCTGCCTACCTACAACACCATCACCAAGTGACGGCTTCGTTGTGACGTTTCGCTGCCAATCGGCAACGAAAAACGAGTGGGGGTTCGAATCCTTAATGGATTCGAACCCCCACTCGGCGTTTTGCAGCCGTTTCGTTTATTTGCTTACGGCGTCAAACCTATGGCGTCAGCTCTGCACGTAGCTGCCCTTCGGGGACTTCCAACCGCAGTTCATCATCTCGCTGTTGAACACCATCGCACCGTCGCCATGGGCGGGGACGACGATCATGCCACCGTCGCCGTGGTGACGGGCCACACCGTCCAGCGCGGCCTTCGCAGCCTCGACCGGATCTTCCTTGGCGTACAGCACGCGGTCGGAAACCTGGTGTGCGGCGACTTCCTTGACGAACGCCTCACCGATGCCGGTGCAGGAGATCGCAACGGAATCGTTGTTGGCGTAAGTGCCGCAACCCGGCAGTGGCGAATCGCCAACACGGCCCGGCATCTGGTTGGTGATGCCGCCAGTGGAGGTGCCGGCTGCGATATTGCCGGACGCGTCACGTGCGACGGCGCCGATGGTGCCATGCTTCTCCCATTCGTCGCCATTGGACTGCGCCTCACGCAGGGATTCCTGACGGGCCGGGGTGATGAAGTACTCGCTGTCGCACAGTTCGATGCCCCACTCCTTGAGCAGGTTATCGCCCGGCTTGGCGAACATGACGTGCTTGGTCTTCTCCTTGATGGCGCGCGCCACATTGATCGGGTTCTTGGACGTGGTCAGACCGCATGCGGAGCCGACTTCGCCGTCAACGCCGGTCATCAGGCAGGAATCCATGGACACGATGCCTTCGCTCGTCAACGCGGCACCACGGCCAGCATTGAATTCGGGAGCATCCTCCATGACACGAATGGCCGCGCAGACGGCATCTTCGGCCGGAGCGCCCTGTTCCAGCAGCGCATAGCCGGCTTCAAGGGCCCTGTTCAGATCCTGCTCCACCTGGGCGCGACGTTCCGGCGTGTCCTTCTTGCCGCGATTGCCAGCGCCTGCGTGGATCACCAGAAGGATTCCATCCGGATCAGCCTGGGCAACCCGGACCGTCGACTGCGGCAATGCTGCTTCGTTTGTTGACATCTTCTCTCCTTCAGATATCTCGCTTATGTTTGACATTCGCAGATATCTTACGCCGGTTGCGGCAACGAAGCGCCCGACATGCGCAAAAGCGATGCCGTCGCGCCGTTACGCAATCAAAAACATATCGAAGCGCGACTGCGTCCTTTCTTACGTTTCATACTTTTGCAAATCGCAATCTCGTATTTCATGGTGCTCCTCCGTTGGTAGTGCCAGTATGTGTCAAGCGCATCGTTCCCCGGACAAAATCACGTTCTTAAGCAAAGCCACGCTTGTAAATCGGAAACACAAGTCGTTGTGGCCCCTACGGATTCATGTATATCGAAATGGCCGAAATTATTATCCATCGCAAAAACTCTCGTAAGCAACACTTATCGAGATAAATGTAGCTTATTTTAACGTTAGCTACACTTATGCGGATAAGTGTAGCTAACGCACATGCGATGCGACTGATAGATTGACAAATACAATCATCCCCGCATGTGCGGGGAACACTTGAAACGCTGGCGCAGCTTGTTTTCGAGCGCGGGATCATCCCCGCATGCGCGAGGGACACCTGCCGAGTGGCTGGTAGTCCTGCATGTCGTGGGGACCATCTCCGCATGTGCGGGGAACACGGTGCCGTGGTGGTAGAATTAGATTGCTCGAAGATCCCACGCGACCAGCTTTCAAGACTGGAACATCAGTCGGGGGGTTATCTTCGGGCTTTCTATTTCAGTTGGATCTGATGCAGTCCCGATATGTCGAGCACCCATAACTCGCGGATATGTGTTTCGTGCCGTTGGAGATCATCCCCACATGTACGGGGAACACTCGCGGACCTGGGCAAGTGACGTCATGCAGCAGAGATCATCCCCACATGTACGGGGAACACACAATCTGGGCGCCTGACGTCCAAATTTAAGTGGGATCATCCCCGCACGTGCGGGGAACACAGCACCGTTACCATATCGCCGTTGTTATCCGTGGGATCATCCCCGCATGTGCGGGGAGCACTTCATTATCAGTGCGCGTGGTCTCGGTAAGACGGGATCATCCCCGCATGTGCGGGGAGCACTGAGCCAGTTACAATGTCCCTGTAGATGGTTGGGGATCATCCCCGCATGTGCGGGGAGCACCAGAACGCTTCGAGGCTTTCGCACGGGCCGTTGGGATCATCCCCGCATGTGCGGGGAGCACGTTGTTTTGCCACCGTTTTTTTGGACGGTTTCGGGATCATCCCCGCATGTGCGGGGAGCACTTGCCCGAGTCGGCCATCTGCGGCCACAGCCGGGGATCATCCCCGCATGTGCGGGGAGCACTTGTGCAAGACTTTCTGCAAGGCTTGAGCACGGGGATCATCCCCGCATGTGCGGGGAGCACAGTTTCGTGGCGAATTCGTAGACCACCTTGTCGGGATCATCCCCGCATGTGCGGGGAGCACAACCGGGGTAGCAGCTTCGGCCAAAGTCACAAGGGATCATCCCCGCATGTGCGGGGAGCACGGCAGGCTTGCGACGATGCCTTGCAGGAGTCCGGGATCATCCCCGCATGTGCGGGGAGCACAACGGTTGGAAAGACAAAGCTGCTCTTTATCTGGGATCATCCCCGCATGTGCGGGGAGCACGCCGACGGCAACAAGACCATCCAGGGAGCCAAGGGATCATCCCCGCATGTGCGGGGAGCACTTGCCAGACGTTTCGCTAGCGGTTCCGCTACCGGGATCATCCCCGCATGTGCGGGGAGCACGCCCATGTCTCCCACTGGTCGCGGAGCCATGTGGGATCATCCCCGCATGTGCGGGGAGCACAGTCGGCCGATGAAGTCGAGGTCGAACTGCGGGGGATCATCCCCGCATGTGCGGGGAGCACGCCAATCGCGTTCGTTAATTAACCTCTCGTTGGGGATCATCCCCGCATGTGCGGGGAGCACATCAGAGACTGCGCTTCATCCTTGGTGAGATTGGGATCATCCCCGCATGTGCGGGGAGCACTTTCGTGATTGTATACCCGCCAAGGTTTAGCAGGGATCATCCCCGCATGTGCGGGGAGCACCTATGGATGCAAGCATCAACTGGGGCCACGTCGGGATCATCCCCGCATGTGCGGGGAGCACTTTGGCCACGTGTTTCGGGTAGAGCGTCCATAGGGATCATCCCCGCATGTGCGGGGAGCACACCTGCTGCGTGACCGCCAAGTCATGGGCCATGGGATCATCCCCGCATGTGCGGGGAGCACTGGTCACAATGCCGGGTATGCGCTCCGGTCGAGGGATCATCCCCGCATGTGCGGGGAGCACTCGTATCCTCCTTCATAAAGACGATCCAGTGTGGGATCATCCCCGCATGTGCGGGGAGCACGCTCGGCATGGGTAATTGGTGCCGTTTTCGCTGGGATCATCCCCGCATGTGCGGGGAGCACAAGTCCATGGCCTTCTGCGTCGGCACGTTGCGGGGATCATCCCCGCATGTGCGGGGAGCACTCGTCTGGTCCTGCCCTTATTGCGGACATTCCGGGATCATCCCCGCATGTGCGGGGAGCACCCGATATTCGACCACTGGCAAGCAAGGGCGACGGGATCATCCCCGCATGTGCGGGGAGCACGGGGGTGTCAACAACTACAACAATCCTACCTTGGGATCATCCCCGCATGTGCGGGGAGCACATGCCATGACCGGCGAGAAAACGCAGGTGTACGGGATCATCCCCGCATGTGCGGGGAGCACACGTCCGAACCTTGATTGTCCCCGCCTGTGGGGGGATCATCCCCGCATGTACGGGGAGCACGACAACCAGCAGCCGGACGCGTACAGGCCGGTGGGATCATCCCCGCATGTGCGGGGAGCACTTCGATGAATGGATTGATGACATGTCCGCGACGGGATCATCCCCGCATGTGCGGGGAGCACCATGCTGTCTCGTCCGGACCACACCCAGCTGGGGATCATCCCCGCATGTGCGGGGAGCACCTGTCGTTCATGGCCTTCTTGATGGTCTCGGCGGGATCATCCCCGCATGTGCGGGGAGCACGACACCACCTGCACAAGATCGCCACGCGACACGGGATCATCCCCGCATGTGCGGGGAGCACATTCAACGCGTCCTTCGGCGCATTGCAGAACAGGGATCATCCCCGCATGTGCGGGGAGCACGCTCAAGGTCAGTGGGCGGCTGAGGTTCGCGTGGGATTATCCCCGCATGTGCGGGGAGCACATCGTCGCCAACCGCAACTGCGGCAGCGTGCAGGGATCATCCCCGCATGTGCGGGGAGCACGTGCTGGTCGCGCTCGACCAGCAGGACCGTCCGGGATCATCCCCGCATGTGCGGGGAGCACTTTGACGCCGGCGACCTCGAGGTGCACGTCGGGGGATCATCCCCGCATGTGCGGGGAGCACCCCGCGTCGAAGGACTGGAACCGGAAAAGAGTGGGATCATCCCCGCATGTGCGGGGAGCACTATGGTGATAGTGATTTTGTGAATGAATTGGAGGGATCATCCCCGCATGTGCGGGGAGCACGTTTCATCAAGTCCGCAACGCAGGATGCCGTCGGGATCATCCCCGCATGTGCGGGGAGCACACCACAGATGACTCATTCAATCTCGATCACATGGGATCATCCCCGCATGTGCGGGGAGCACATTGTGAAACATGTCCGTCCGTGTTCGAAACGGGGATCATCCCCGCATGTGCGGGGAGCACGCATTCCAAGCCAACGACAAGGTCGTCTATCAGGGATCATCCCCGCATGTGCGGGGAGCACGACACTGCCGTGACCACGTGACTTACTCTTGCGGGATCATCCCCGCATGTGCGGGGAGCACGTAGTCTCCGAGCACTTGCATGGTCACGTTCAGGGATCATCCCCGCATGTGCGGGGAGCACGGCACGCCATTTTCGTCGAGTTTGAGCTTGATGGGATCATCCCCGCATGTGCGGGGAGCACACCAAGACATGGATCCAGTCCAGCCTGCCGCAGGGATCATCCCCGCATGTGCGGGGAGCACAACCGGTAGTCCGGGCCGAGCACATAGTCGGCGGGATCATCCCCGCATGTGCGGGGAGCACACCAAGGAACTTGCTATTGGTGAGTGCACCGTGGGATCATCCCCGCATGTGCGGGGAGCACGCCACTCCTCGCACGGATACGCCCGATTCAACAGGGATCATCCCCGCATGTGCGGGGAGCACCAGTGTATGTTTCCTGGGCAAGTTCCTCGTCGGGGATCATCCCCGCATGTGCGGGGAGCACTTCAACTGCGAGGAAGTCGCACTGATGCGCGTGGGATCATCCCCGCATGTGCGGGGAGCACATCTCGACCGTCGGCTGCCACGACGTGAAAGCGGGATCATCCCCGCATGTGCGGGGAGCACCGTAACATAATCGCTTGCATTTGCGTGTCGCTAGGATCATCCCCGCATGTGCGGGGAGCACAGAAGCATTGTCGGCATAGGCGTGGCGTGCCAGGGATCATCCCCGCATGTGCGGGGAGCACGTCGACCCCGACAACCCGGAATCCGACCCAATGGGATCATCCCCGCATGTGCGGGGAGCACTCAAGTGCGGCTTCGCCGCCGTCCCTGGACTGAGGATCATCCCCGCATGTGCGGGGAGCACAGGAGTGGTTTTAATGCGCTTTTTTTCCTAACGGGATCATCCCCGCATGTGCGGGGAGCACGAAAAGATTCTCCTCTACGGAGATGCCATTCCGGGATCATCCCCGCATGTGCGGGGAGCACCTTGACGCTGGCAGTGAGCAGAAGCCGTGCCCGGGATCATCCCCGCATGTGCGGGGAGCACTGTCAATGCTGTCTCGTTGCGTCGGCTGATGTGGGATCATCCCCGCATGTGCGGGGAGCACTTCAGCTTGTCCTCGCTGTGGTCGGCGTCCACGGGATCATCCCCGCATGTGCGGGGAGCACTTCTGCCGACTTTGGCCAAGGCGGGCATCACGGGGATCATCCCCGCATGTGCGGGGAGCACACTTCGAAAATAGCATAATTCCAAGGAAAAGAAAGGACAACTGGCTGTTTTTCATTCAGTTTCGTTTTGAAAATTTCCTTGCCTTTCGGTATTTGCTCGCATTACTCCATCCTTTTCTAGGAGTGCCAACAAAGGATCCTTCTTTTGCTTCCTTAGGACGTTTGATCAATTGCAATCCATCGCAATCGACCGGTGACCAGTCAGCCCCATACACCTTAAAAGCCATATGCTGCTCATTTCTGGCCGAATAAACCATTACGGCACGACCATCCCTGAGCAAATCAATGATTCTCTCCCATAACCTATCTCGAATTCGAGCATCGATATGTCCCACAAAAACTCCTGGGGCTATCTCAAGCAACCAACGAGTGAGATCACCCCGCAATCCCACAGGACAAGCAGTCAGCACAATCACTACCATGTCCCACCATCCCATTCGTCATTATCCGAGTAGGACTTGCCTGCAGAAACCTCGCCCTGCTTATCATCCCAAAGCCCAACATGATCTGATTCAAAAACATCATCCTCGAGTTCTGAAGTCCCCAACAAGTATCTAATGTCTTTCGTCATCCGCTTCATCAAGCTAAGGTCATAAATCGCATCTCGAATATTTGCAACAAAATCTATGAGCTCATCCTGAGTACTCACCCACGCTTCAGAATCCAATCCAACATTGGTTTTCCTATTTTTCTCTTCGTCAATTTTACTTTTGTCTGGTGGGGTGCCATGATGCCCTCCAACCACGCAGGCATACTGACGTGCAGCTTTTCTCTCCCAACCTCGGACTCGCAGGAGATATCCCTCAAGAATGATCTCTCCTGCGATGGGATGTGTGGGATGATTGGTACCTCGCAAGCCAGCTATCATAGGCAATCCGGCCCGTTCGGCTTTCCAAGCGAAACTTCCCGCTTCCGGACCGAAAGTAATGGATTTTGCTTGGAATACCGGCGTGGCTTTGCCTATGTCATGTATGCCTGCCATGAAAATCATGAGTTTTCGAGCAAGAACCTCATCGTTTCCAAGGTCTCCAACTATTACCGCTTTCGTGCCCTGCGGAACCCACGTATCCCATATTTTTGACGCCATTGCCGCGGAATCAACCATATGCACATACAGCGGCAACCATTCAGAGTCATCAATACGATTTGTTTTGCCCCATAACGCTTTCGCGCCATCAGACAAAGCAACGCGGTCATCACGCACAGAAGAGTTCATGCCCGATTCGGCACCCATCAGTGCCACCTTTCCCATATCCGAAGCGACATCGCCCCTGCATCATATGTTCTTCGCTGTATGTCGACGCGTAATCGCAACCCCCATCAATCACAACAACGCACCTGAAACTGATTATAAATCACCCTAGCCAACTCCTATGTAACAGTCGCCATACTTTCGAAACAAAAAGTCGCTCCGCGGAATGCAACATCTGTTCAATGGTTAAGTGGTTTTTCATACCGTGAAGCATCGCTTTAAACAGCAGCGTTACCGTTCATTCCCCTTCGAAGATAAAAAAGCCGGGAACGGGAACGACGGTTGAAACCGACGAACCCGACTCCCGGCATCGCGACTGCTTCTCAAAGATGTGTGCTTGACTCACATGGATGGTACTGAGAACCATTCGCTTGCGATCTGCTTCCGCGCACGTGCCGGCACGACGTAAATACGTCGCAGGCACACGGCAGACACAAATCAAGTCTGTATAAATCTTCCAGCCGGTGTAAAAGCCAGCCGAAAAGCCACAGGCTACTCTAGTCGCACGGTCGAATAATCACAAATCGATCGCAAAACCATGGAACAGCATACGCATCCATGTTTTGTTACCCGGACATGGAGGTTACGGTAACAAAATGCGGAAAAGCGAGCCAGAAGCCGAAGGTTAGGACTGAAGGAATACAGACTGAAGGATATAGGGTGGGACAACGACGTGAAAGGGGTCCTGCCGTTTAAACGGCAGGACCCCTTCGCATCAAGACGAAATCAGCCCAATCAAGCCAAATCCGCACAACCCGGTCAATTCAGCCAAACCAACCCAATCCCAACCGGATCGCACCAACCAATTCGGCCAATCCGGTCGACTTAGTTGAATCGACCAAGCGGAATCAGCCCAACTGATTCACCCCAACCAAAATCAGGCCTTGGCAACCTCGATGGCGAGCTCGGAGCCTTCGGCGCCGGCAACAACGTCAAGCGAGTCGGCGAGCGTGTCGGCGGACACGAGATCGCGGAACTGCTCGACCTTCGCCACGTCGCCGGCCGGAACGGTCAGCTTCAGCGCGATATGGTCGGAGACCTCGAGACCGGCGGCCTTACGGGCGTCCTGCACGGAGCGGATTACGTCGCGGGCGTAGCCTTCGGCAACCAGATCGTCGTTCAGCTCGGTGTCGAGGATCACGAAGCCGCCGGTCGGCAGGGCCGCGGACACGGAGTTGGCGGCCTCTTCGGCGTTCTGCTCCTCCACGCTGTTGATCAGCTCGTACTCGCCCTCTTCCAGCGTAATGTCGCCGTTCGGGGTCTCGCACACCGGAGCGCCGGAAGCGTCCACATGCCATGCGCCGGACTTGGAGGCCTTGATGGCGAACTGCACGTCCTTGCGCAGGCGCTTGCCTGCAACGCGGGCGTTCACGCGCAGCTCGTGGATGATCTTCAGGCCCTGGGAGCCCGCATCCTCAAGCGTGCACAGCTCCACGTCCTTGACGTTGAGTTCGGACTTCAGAATCTCGTCGTACGCGGCCACGGCGGCGGTATCCTCCACCACCACGGTGAGCTTGCTCAGCGGCTGGCGCACGCGGATCTGCTTCGCCTTACGCATGGACAGGGTGCTGGAGACGACCTCGCGCACCTTTTCCATGGCGTTCACCAAAGCCGGATCGTCGACGAGCACGCGGCCAAGTTCGGTGGCTTCGCCGGTCTTCTCGTCGGCCAGGAACGGCCAGTCGGCCAGATGCACGGATTCGCCTCCGGTCAGGCCGCGCCACACGGATTCGGCTTCCATCGGGGCAAGCGGCGCAAGGACGCGCATGAACACCTCAAGCACGGTGTACAAGGTGTTGAACGCGTTGGCGTCCTCGTTCCAGAAGCGGTCGCGGTTGTTGCGGATGTACCAGTTGGTGATCATGTCGATGAAGTCGGACACGGCGTCGCATGCATCGGAGATCAGGAACTGGTCCAGCGAGGACTGGGTCTTTTCGACCAGTCGGTGGGTACGGGCCAGCAGGTAACGGTCCATTTCCGGCAGCGATGCAACTTCGTCGGCGCGAAGCTTGCGCGCGTCGTACCCGGCCGCGTTCGCGTACAGCGTGAAGAAGTAGTAGGAACTCCACACCGGCAGCATGACCTGGCGGACGGTGTCGCGGATGCCATCGGCGGTGACGATAAGGTTGCCGCCGCGCAGGATCGGCGAGCTCATGAGGAACCAGCGCATGGCGTCGGAGCCGAAGTCGTTGAACACGCCGTTCACGTCCGGATAGTTGCGCAGATGCTTCGACATCTTCTGTCCGTCGGAGCCGAGCACTATGCCGTGGCAGATCACGTTCTTGAACGCCGGCCTGTCGAACAGGGCGGTCGCCATGACGTGCTGCACGTAGAACCAGCCACGGGTCTGGCCGATGTATTCCACGATGTAGTCGCACGGGAAGTGCTGTTCGAAGGTTTCCTTGTTTTCGAACGGATAGTGGTACTGGGCGAAGCTCATCGAACCGGATTCGAACCAGCAGTCCATCACGTCGCTGATGCGGTGCATGTGGCTCTTGCCGGTCGGATCGTCCGGGTTGACGCGGGTCAGCTCGTCGATGTACGGACGGTGCATGTTGATGTTGCCCTCATGATCGCGCGGATAATCGCCGAAGTCGGCCTTGAGCTCATCGAGTGAACCGTACACGTCCACACGCGGGTACTTCGGATCGTCCGAAACCCATACCGGGATCGGAGAGCCCCAGAAACGGTTGCGGGAGATCGACCAATCGCGTACGTTCGCCAGCCACTTGCCGAACTGGCCGTCCTTCACGTTGTTCGGAATCCAGTTGATCTGCTGGTTGAGTTCGAGCAGGCGGTCCTTGATCTTGGTGACGGCCACGAACCAGGAGCTCACCGGCTTGTAGATCAGCGGGGTGGCGCAACGCCAGCAGTGCGGGTAGGAGTGCACGTAGCTCTTCTCCTGGAAGAGGATGGCGCGCTGCTCTTCGGGGATGCGGGCCAGCGGGCCGTCACCGGCGCGCAGGTTGCGCAGGATCGGCTTGTTGGCGTCGAACACGTACATGCCCTCGTAATCCGGGCACAGCGACGTGAACTTGCAGCCCGCGTCGAGCACGTCCACGCTCTTGATGCCCTTGGCGTTGAGCGTGTTCATATCGTCCTCGCCGTAGGGGGCCTGATGGACCAGGCCGGTACCTTCAACGGTGTCGACGTAGTCGGCGGTGAAGATCTGGTAGCCTTCCGGCCCCGGCACCTTGCCCTCGGCGGCGTTCTCGTCGCCTGCGAAGTACGGGAAGACCGGGTAGTAACGCCAGCCTTCCATTTCGGCGCCCTTAAGCTCGCGCACGATCTCGTAGTTCTCGCCAAGTTCCTTCTCGTAGGAGCCAAGCAGCGGCTTGCCGAGGTAGAACTTCTTGCCAGCGAACTTGCCTTCGGTCGGACGCACCTCGACGTAGTCGATGTCAGCGCCGACCACGATGGCGAAGTTGGTCGGAACGGTCCACGGAGTGGTGGTCCAGAAGACGGCGTAGGCATCCTCCTCGTCGCGCAGCTTCACGGCCACGGACACGGTGGTGTCCTGACGGTCCTGATACACGTCGGCGTCCATGCGCAGCTCGTGCGCGGACAGCGGCGTCTGGTCCTTCGGGCAGTACGGCAGCACGCGGTAGCCCTGGTAGGCCAGACCCTTGTCGTACAGCTGCTTGAAGGCCCACATCACGGACTCCATGTACGTGATGTTCAGGGTCTTGTAGCCGTGCTCGAAATCGACCCAACGGGCCTGACGGTGCACGTAGTCCTTCCACTCGTTCGTGTACTTGAGCACGGACGCGCGGCAGGCGTCGTTGAACTTGTCGATGCCCAGTTCCTTGATCTGGTCGACGGAGTCGATGCCCAGTTCCTTCTGGGCTTCAAGCTCGGCCGGCAGACCGTGCGTGTCCCAGCCGAACACGCGGTTGACGCGGTGGCCCTTCATGGTCTGGTAACGCGGGATGACGTCCTTCGCGTAACCGGTCAGCAGGTGGCCATAGTGCGGCAGGCCGTTGGCGAACGGCGGACCGTCGAAGAAGACGAATTCGTTCTGGCTGTGATCGCCGGAAGGACGGCGTTCGATGGACTTCTGGAAGGTGCCGTCCTTGTCCCAGTAGTCAAGCACGGACTCCTCAAGCTTGGGGAAGCTGGGGTTCGGCGCGACATTGGCGCTCTGCTCACCGGCAGCAGCCTTCGGATACACATGATTGGTGGATTCGCTCACCGTATGCTCCTCGTTTGGCGGTTTCATTACTTACTTTACGAGGACGATGATTTTCGTGCGATTGCGCACGTCCGACACCGCGGTACCACCTCGCTTGCCGCACTCCCCTGTTTTCTTACGCAGGCTTCCCTGCACAGGTTTCATACGACCGCTTGACGTTCGGCTGTTCGGGCCGATCCCGCCGGTTCTACTAGGCCGCACCCAAAAGCGCCGACCGTTCTTCCGGAAGCTCCCCGCTGATAACGGATCATTGCTATACGTTTCAAATCGTCAGCCTAGCACTTACCACGAACGTAGGAAACGCGAAAAGCCGCATGGCGTCCACCATGCGGCTCCTTCAGCGCGACGATTGAAATTCAATCGCAATCAAAAGCGAATCAGCCTTCGTTGAGCTGAGTTTCCAGCTGCTCGACAATGTCAGCATGCATCTTCTCGCTGATCTTCACCTTGAGCAGGAACACAACACCGCTCAGGATGATGACAGCCAGCGGCACATAGAAGGCGCAGACCTTGAAAGTGTGGATGTTCGCGGCAGTCATGTCGGCGGCGGTGGCGTCACCAATCATGCCGGCGGCGATGGCGACAGCACCGACGATACCGTTGGAGCAGGCGCCTGCGATCTTATCGAGCATCGGACGCACGGACAGGGTGACGGCCTCGTTACGTTTGCCGTTCTTCAGCTGGCCATATTCGATGGAGTCGGTCAGGGAGAGGATGGCGGTCATCTGGATGAAGGTCTGCGGCAGGTAGAAGAACACCAGGCCGACGGTGACGACAGCGAGGTTGTTGGTGCCGACGATGAACAGCAGGTAGCCGAGGACCATGAGCACCATACCGCCGAGGTACAGGTAGCGACGCGGTATGCGCTTGTTCAGAATCGGGTACAGCGGCGCCATGATGATGCCGGCGATGACCGAGACAACGCCGACGATGGAGTAGGCGGCGGAGTTGTTCAGGATGAACTTGAACATGTACATGAGCACGCCGGTGGTGGCCACGTTGGCGATGGCGTACAGCAGGTAGGACAGGGCGACCCACAGCAGCTGGTCGTTCTGGGCGAGAGCCTTGAACGCGGCGAGTGGACCACCGTTATCTTCGGCCTTGGCGCGCAGGGTGCTGGTGCTTTCCTTGGTGCCGAACGCGACGGAGCACACGGTGAGGACGCCGAGAATAGCCACGATGATGGCGAAGCAGGTCCAGCCACTTTGGCTTTCCTGGTGCTTGCCGGTGAAGACATAGCTGAAGTAGGTGACGATCGGGATGACGACGATAGTCAAACCGTTGTAACCGATGGAGCCGCCGAAGGAGCCGAGAGCAGTGTAAGTGGAGCGCTCGTGGGAGTCGGAGGACAGCGCCGGAATCATGCCCCAGTAGGAAATGTCACGCAGGGAATAGAACACGTCAAGCACGATGAACGTGATGACGAACAACACGATGAACAGTGTGGTGTTGACGTTTACCAGACCGAACAGACCGGTATAGACGAGCACAAGTAGAACGGCGGAAACGGTGCCGCCGATGAGCTGCCATGGCTTGAAACGACCCCACTTGGTCTTGGTGTTATCGATGATGTTGCCCAGCAGCGGATCGATGAAGATCTCCGCGATACGGATGACAACCACAAGGCCGGTGATAACGCCGATGAGCTTGGTAGCGAGCGCCTTGTCAACGCCGGAGAACAGCGAGCTGGTGACGTAGACGATGAAGTAGGTGCTCAGCGCGTTGTAGAAGGCGGATTGGCCGACGTTGCCGAATGAATAGGCCACGCGGGACAGCAGACTGCCTTTCCTGGTTGGCTTCGCAGACTGCTGCGTCTCCTTCGGTGCGGCTGCGACATTGGATTCTGCCATCGTACTTCTCCTTAGAAGTTGTGATTGAAGCTGTAATCGGAAATCATCATTTGATTTCGCATGAGTTAAGTATATCCCTTTACCCCTGTTTAGTAAAATTTAACATCTGCGTTGTGCACTATTGGGCGTGTCGCATTTTGTGCGATTCTGCACATATACATGTCATATTGTGTGCGATTCGCGGTATTTCGCCGACAGTAGACAAACAAAAGGCGATTGATGACGCAGCATCATCAATCGCCTTTCATATTTTTCCGCACATACGTACGCTAGGCAGCCCGTTTCGACCGGGCAGATCGCTTCGATCGGGTCTGCAATTTTGGCCGCGATTCACGTTTCGGCTGCGCCGGCACGAAACTATCTCGCACTTCCAGCGTCGTCGACAGGTACGCATGCTGCCGTACTGTGCGCTTGCTGGCAATCGCATCGGCCAAGGTGAGAATCGCAACGCGCGCAAGCTCGTTCTGGTCGATTGCGAAAGTGCTCAACGGTGGCGACGTAAGCTGTGCGATCGTCTGGTTGTTGATGCTGATGACGCTGATGTCGCGGGGCACAATCACACCAACCGCGTTGAACGCCTGCAGCACGCCGACCGCGATGATGTCCGCCGAAACAATAACTGCGTCAGGCAGTGCGCCGTTGTGGTCACGGATAAACTGCTCCCCCAGCTTGCGACCATTCTCCACGGTGAACAAGCCGTCAGAATACACCAGTCCACGCAGGTCGAGACCATAACGGCCCATTTCACGCCGAAAATATGTGGCACGCCCCTCTTCGTCCACCTCATAAAAATTCGTCAGCCTCCCCTTGCCGCCGATGAATCCGACACGCTTCATGCCAGCCTTCGCACATGCTTCGACCGCGTCATGCATGGTCTGCTGTAGGTCGGGCTGCACGGAATCAAACAGGTTCGGTGCGGGATTCACATCGATGAACACACCGTATGGCATGACCTCATGCAACTTCTCAAGGTCGCTTTCGGCTATGACATTGGCGCCGATAGCCATGAAACCATCGAATTTCCCCTTCTGATTCAACATCTCGTCAAGACTGTGGAAAACAGTGAGCTCCATACGCTGCTGTTTGGCGTTATGTTCCAGCGCCGAACGCAAATCGGCAAAATACGAATCACGCAGCGTTTCGTCGGACTCCTCGTTGTCCAACAAGGCTACTTCGTGCGGAATGACGATACGCTTGGCCTGGGCGCTGTATCCCAAATCCTCGCTGGCGCGGATGATCGCGCGACGCGTCTCCTCACGCACCGACAGCGTCGGATCGCCATTCAACAGACGCGACACCGTGGCCTGCGAAAATCCCGTACGTTTCGCAATCTCCTTGATGGTCGCCATCGCTCCCTCGCCCTCCCATGGATGCCTCATCAGATTTTAGTAAAAGCATTACTAAATCCATCATATTACATTACCGAACGTATTCTTATAGCCATGACACAGCCAGAGCAATCACGGAAACCGCGAATCGCGCATCAGTCCACGGAACGGATGAACGAACTGCGTGCACAACAAAAATCCTTTGCCCTGCAGAACATGCGGAGCAAAGGACTCGGCAACGCCGGTCTGCCTTTCAAAGCGACCGGTCATAAAGGTGGCATCAGTCGGCAGGGTTCCAAACGCGGCTGACACCGTGGAGAAACGCGGTCACCGTCAGCCCCACGGGCCTGCGGCTGGAAGCGCCCGCCCTTCTGCGTGGCCGACTTGCCATGTGAGCCACCCCTCGATGACGCCACGCTCCGCATCGGTTCTACCGGACGCGTATACATCAGGCCTCTCCCCGGTGATGCTGCGGATGGAACCATGCACATATCCACATTTTTCACGGAGACGGTTGCGGGGCTGCTGGCTTTCCATATACCGTCAGCGCATGGAAAGCTTCGGACACAATACATTTTTCACATTAGAGCAGGCACGGGAGGAGGCGGCGAGACGGCATCTTGAATGCAGGCAGGTGTTGTCGCGGATAAGGTCACGCTCCTCGGTTCCACTCTATGTAAGCCACGGCACAGCGCTGGAGCTGCATGGCATGATTGCCACCATGAATTATTTACCCGGATATGGTTCGGAGCTCGTTCACGTTTCGGTGTGCCGGCAACGTGACCTGCGGAAAATCCAGGGGATGAAATTCCATTACGCAAGGCATGGCGTAGACGTGGCGCACGCCGACGAATTGGTGTCAAGCGTCTCCGCGATGCAGGCGGTCTGCCAGATTGCGCCCTATGTCGACGAACGGAGTCTGGTGATCGCCATGGATTGGCTCACTTGCGCCAATCCCGATTTACGCGTCTGCACTCACGATGAGCTCTCCGACTACATCCGGAGTGCGCCGCGATTCATTGGGAGCGCCAAATGCAGAAAGGCCTTGCGCCTGTCCAAACCAGGTACCGATTCTCCGCAGGAAACGGTGCTTCGTTTGGAGAGCGATGCCTACGGGCTGCCTGAGGCACATGTCAATTATGAGATCATTGACCACATACGCGGCTCGGGCACGATGAAGGTGGATATCGCCTACCCGGATGACCGCGTCTGCATAGAATACGACGGAAATTACCACTACACCCATGACCGCTGGATGTATGACCTCGATAAGCGGAACCGGCTGAGGGATCTCGGTTTCACTCCTTTTGTCGCCACCCGCGAGCATCTGGCTTCCAAGCAGAAGCTGAACGAGCTGTTCGGCATGGTCGCCCGCGCAATAGCCAGTCACCGTTACGGCTTGGACTAGTTCCGTAGGTGGTTTTTCGCTTCCGTAGGTGGTTGGGTCTGAATACCCGGCATGAAAACGGCCAGAATAAAGCCTTTCTCCAACCCCGATACTCTGACCAACCACCTACGGAACACCCAAACCGCCTACGGAACCGCATGAGTAGTCCCCGCAATGGATTTTTCGCCATTGATTCGGGGAATCCATGAAAAGCCACAGCGGGCGCACCCTGCGTAAAAGG